>ERZ773104.130-NODE-130-length-110022-cov-10.708294_pt1 | contig 110022 bp, 88 predicted proteins | sample MGYA00511920_ERZ773104 | MGnify/ENA primary metagenome ERZ773104 (study PRJEB29015, sample SAMEA2737857) | human gut metagenome | biome: human gut; feature: human-associated habitat; material: faeces | place: China | collected 2012 ... | reverse complement strand
AGGAGCTGACGCAGTTTCACGCAGAGGTTCTGAATAATCTGAACAGCATTCACGGCGCGCTGCTCCGTATGAACAGAAGTATTCAGTCCGAGGGTACTTTTGGCACGATCAAGTGGAACAGGTCGTATATCCGGGCGCGCCGCCGTGGGATAAAGTCGCTTTTTCTTGAGTTCGGCATGATTTCCTGCGGTTTTAAATTACATTTCGTGCATGGCATTTCCCCGCCGACTTGTTTGTTATACTTTGTTATACGCTTTTTTCGGTTCATGCTTCTTTTTTGCAACATCAACAAGCCCGAACCTCCATAGGATGGTTGCTCGGGCTTGAGTATTGATTTTTTTTACAGCGCCTTTATGTACAATATCTTATTCGCCGCAGAGTTCCTTATAAAGACCAATGTACAGCTTTGCGGACTGCGCCCAGCTAAAGTCAGCCTTCATTGCCCGGGTAACAAGCCTGCCCCAGGACATACGATTATCATAAGCTTCCTTTGCCCGCTGAATTGCTCCGAGCATATCATGCGCATTGTAGCTTTGGAATGTGAAGCCTATGCCGTTATCTCCATAATCAACGATACTGTCCTTCAGACCGCCGGTGGCTCTGACTATCGGAATCGTACCATAACGTGCAGAAATCATCTGAGCAAGCCCGCAGGGTTCGCTCTTGGAAGGCATAAGGAACATATCCGCACCTGCGTAAATTCTCTTTGCAAGCCCAGTATTGAATCCACGATAGAATCCAACCTTGTCAGGATAGCGCCAGTGCATGTTCTGGAAGAATTCCTCATACTGGCTTTCGCCAGAACCGAGAATAACAACCTGCATGTCCGTCGCTATAATGTCATCGAATACCGCACGTACAAGATCAAAGCCCTTATGGTCTGCAAAACGGGATATCATAGCAAGCAGCGGTATCTTATATTCAGGCATGCCGAACTCATTGAAAATAGCGCTCTTGCAGGCAGCCTTACCCTTGTGATCCTTAGCACTGAAATTAGCGGCGATTCCGGAGTCCGTTTCAGGATTATACATCTCGGTGTCGATTCCGTTGAGGAAGCCGCAGGTCTTGTACTGCTTACTTACAAGGATCCTATCAAGTCCATGAGAGAACCACGGATCAAGGATCTCCTTTGCATATGTCGGAGAAACAGTGGTTACCTTATCTGCAACTTCGATAGCGCCCTTCATGAAGTTGATATCGCCGTCGTACTCGATGATATTAACTTTGTGAGGAGGTATACCAACAATATCTTTTACAAGATCAAGTCCGTACTGACCCTGATATCCTATATTGTGGATCGTAAATACATGCTTGATATTATCGTAGCAGCCGCCGGCATTTCTGTAGAACAGATCATAATAAACCGGAATCAGTGCGCACTGCCAGTCGTTGGAATTAATGACCTGCGGCTTGAACTGGATATACTTGAGCATTTCCAGAACTGCACGGCTGAAGAAAACATATCTCTCAGCGTCGTCATAATATCCGTAAAGACCATTATCACGCTTGAAATAGAACTCGTTATCAATAAAGAAATATGTAACTCCATCGACCTGCTGTGAAAACAGACCGCAGTACTGGCTCCTCCAACCGACAGGAACAGTAAAGTTAGTGATGTAGTTCATCTTTTCCTTCTGCTCGGGCTTAAAGGAGTTTACATAGTAAGGCATGACAACGCATGCTTCCTCCCCCGCAGCGCAGAGTGCCTTAGGCAGAGATCCCGCAACGTCGGCAAGACCGCCTGACGCGGCAAAAGGACGAGCTTCACTTGCAGCATAAAGAATTCTCATCGTAATTAATTCCTCCGATTTTTTAGCTGAATACCAATAACAAAGGCGATTTCTCAACTCCCCTGTATCCATACATATCCACCTTATATATAATAATATCACAAATATTGCAATAAATCAAGTATGTTTTCTAATTTTTTAACGCGTAATGCATTAACATATTTATTATTTCATTGCGTAAAGCTTTTACTTTACGCATTTTCGGCTAGAATTTGTGTATTTTACGAGAAACAATCCTGAATCACCGCGCAATATAAACAAAAAACAGCCGCAAATCGTATTAAAATACAACTTCGCGGCTGTGTGTATTTGGTACGCCTGATGCGATTCGAACGCACGGCACATAGCGTCGGAGGCTATTGCTCTATCCAGCTGAGCTACAGGCGCATATCAACTTTATATATTATATCACATTCAGCAATAAAATGCAACTGTTTTTTATAAAAATAACAAGAAATTATACTAACGTGTATTGGTAGAGCCATATAATGTAAAATATAAATTTGTCAATTGTTTTGAAATGAAAGATAGAAATTCAACAGGAAAATGCCAGCCAACCCCATCGATAGCAGTGTGTAGCACTACAATATTGTATTATTTGTATCAAACAGACACAAAAGCGGATTGGCTATCACCAGTCCGCTTTGTAAGCTATGTATTACTTTACAGGATTATAAAGCTTGTCGTAATTGACCAGCTCGTTAAGAAGCTGAGGAACCTTTTCCTCCATCTGATCGTCCGGGAACTGACAGGTTCCAACCGCCATGTGACCGCCTCCGCCGTATTTCAGCATGAGCGAGCCAACGTTAACACGGCTGGTTCGGTTGAGAATAGAGTAACCGACTGCGCAGGAGCAGCCCTTACCGCCCTTGCCGTCAACGATCCAGCAGGAGATATTCTGCTCGGGGTAAAGACTGTAAATCAGGAAGCGGTTTCCGGTGTAGATCGGGGATACGCCGCGGAGGTCAGTAATTATTACATCGCCCTCAACGCGTGTGTACTTGCGCACCATTTCCTTGAATTTTTCAGTCTGTTCATTATAGAGCTTGATACGCTCCTGAATGTCGGGCATTGCGAGTATTTCATCAGTGCTCATGTATGCGCAGCACTTGAGCAGCTTCTCCATGAGCTGATAGTTACTGATAGTGAAGTTTCTGAATCTTCCAAGACCGGTTCTTGGATCCATAAGGAAACCGATGAGGATCCAGCCCTGCGGATTTAGTATCTCATCACGGGTGAGGTTGCCGCTGTCCACCTTATCAACAGCTTCCATGAGGTCGTCAAAATTCGGGAAGCGCTCCTTGCCTCCGTAGTATTCATAGATTATTCGTGCACAGCTTGGGGTGATACGGCTTTCGCCCTTGTACTTACCCTTGTATTTCCTGCGCTCCTCCTCACTGGAGTGATGGTCGAACCACAGACCACAGCCCTCGACGAACGGAACATTTGCCAGAACATCGTTCTCGGTCACGGGGATAAGACCGTCCTGGAGATCCTTCGGGTGGGCGAATGTCCAGGAATCCGGCTCGACAACGCCGGCACAGAGCAAAAGCGCTCCGCAGGCAAGTCCATCAAAATCCGAACGTGTGATTAGTCTCATGATGATACCTCTCTATGCTTAAATAATTATAACCTGTAAATGATTGGCAGGCATTCAGCATTTTTATGCCTATAACCATTATACCAAATTATCCGTCAAAAATCAACAGGGATTTTGACTTTTTTCATCATTTTTTTGTGCAATTGCAAATGATGCGAAGTATCTTGGAGTTCCCTGGCGTGCTGAATGGTTTCAATGTTCTGATAATTTTATCCAGTTCAGCGAAAAGCAGGTCACGTTCTCCGTTGGAAATTTCATGGCTGCCGAATTCCATTTTCTCAAGCAGTTCAGTGCAGCTTTCAAGACTGCTTCCAAACGTCTCATCAACGCGGCGGAAGAAATCCAGCGGAAGTTCTCCTGTTCCAGGAATGCAACCCTTTTCCTCGGTCAATGCCAGAATCAATTTGAATATCTGCCCTGCACAGAGCGTGGGCTCACCGGATTTCAGGTTCTCAAGTACATTTAACGCGCGTTTTCTGAGCGCTCGTTTTTTACTGAGAATCACTATCATCACCACAATGACAAGCGCGGCTCCAACAAATGCAGGCGCAAAAGGAAGCAGTCTTTGAATTGTGCCAGGTTTTGCCGGTTCCTCAGATGATACAGGCGCTGGCGCAACGTCCTGCGAAGGTGCGAACGTCTCAGCGGGTCTCGACGGCTTTTCTTCCGGTTTTGCGGGTTCCGGACGGGATTCCTGGTTCTGGCTGGGCTGACTTCCGGGCTTGTCAGGCTCGGTTGTTGAATCCGATACAGTTCTTCCGGGATATGCGGAAGAACTTGTGGGGTCGAATGTTACCCAGCCGTACTCTCCAAGGTATACCTCGACCCACGCGTGCAGGTTCTTTTCACGAAGAAGAACTGAACCGCCTCCGTTTTCTCCCTCGACATAGAATCCGGTACAATAACGCGCCGGAATGCCAAGCTCCCGGAGTATGAGCGTCATAGCGCTGGCATAGAGCGAGCAGTGGCCGCGCTTCGTGTCGTCGAGGAACTGCATAACGGGGTTTCTGCTGTTGTTGCTTCCGTCAAGGGAGTACGTGTAGTTCTCGCGCAGATAGTTGCTTACCTGATTTGCCACCAGATAGCGGCTGTCCGGCATGAGGTCATCGTTCTCGCCGTAGATTCCAACAAGGTCTGGAAGATTGCGCTCGATGTAATCGCGGATATCTTCGCTGTACTCCGGCGGTATCCCGAGATAGGTACTGCTGACATAATCCTCATACGCCGAGATCACGTCCGGCTCAGTCATTTCAGGGACAACGGAGGAATATATATCGTTGACGGTGCAGCCCGCGTCGGAAAATGCTTCCATCAGCTCAGAAACGTAGAAGCAGCCCTCCATGCTTGTCTCGTTTGAGGTATAAGCCGGGATCAGCGCGGTGCAGCGAACGCTGTTCACATGCCCTCCGGCGCTGTCGGACACTCTGACCGCATAATCCGCAAACACGTCGAAGCTATCATTATTATAAAAGGAGAACTCCGCTGTATACGGCGGCAGGAAAACAACGCTGGTGTCGCACAGATAGTCGATCGTGACATCAGACGTGGTAATGATCTGAACGTCCTCGCCGTAAGAATTCGCGGTTTCTTTCCCGGTTGCAGAGAGCAGCGCGGCAATTACGCGATTCTCGCAGGGACGGTAAGTCTCCTTTAAGCCGGAGCTGCACCACTTTTCCGGTTCGCTGCTCACAGCGGTAGTCCAGGAAGTTCCATTGAAATCAATGCCGATATCGCCACGCAGATAGAACGGTCTGTCTCCGGTGTAGTCCACGCTGATTATTTCGCGCTCTCCCCTGCCCGGGGTTATGATGTTGAGCATTTCGTGCTTGGAGTTCTTGTCGCCGCTGTGAGTGAAATACTCAGACGCAGCACCCTGCTCAAACGGCGACTGCGAAATGCTCCCCTCTGAAGCAATGCTCGTTATCATCTCGTATGCCTTGGTATAGTCGATGCTTCCGCCTGCCGGGATTATAGCAGCTCCGATCAGCAGACATGCCGCTGCCAGCGCTGCGCAGTACATTCCAACGCTGAAATACTTTGAATAGAAGTTGGACTTCATTTCGATACGCTTGAAATACGGCGCTGAGCGTATCCGGTGCATGAATGTTCGTTCCTCGTGCCTTATCCGGCGGCGGTAGTCGGAAGTACTGCTGTGCTTCACAGCAAGCCCGCCGGAATAGTTCCTGCGAATAGCAACGATTCCGGCAAGGGCAGCCAGGGCCGGAAGCAGCCACAGGGAAAATTCCAGCCGCTCCGACAGCAGAGCCGGAACGCACAGCGCGACAAAGCACAGAACCGCCGGAACAGGAACAAGCCTGCCGGAAAAGCAGGCTGAAATTATAAGCGCGTACACTGCACAAAGTAGCAGAACTCCCAGGAAAACTCCTTCGACATAAGCGGAGTTCATGCCGTCCAGTATTTCGCCGCGGTGAAACAGAAATCTCCTCGGATAAAGGAATCTTCCTTCAACAGACAGCATGCATGCGTCTGCAAAATAGGAAAGTTTATTCGATATTTCATTCCACTCAAACCAGGCGATAATCCCACCGGCGGCAATGATAACCGGAATGGAGATGCGTTTCTTCACAAACGTGAACACGGCTGAGAACACACAGCACAGTGCCGCAGCAATACCAGCCATAAACAGTGCACTGACCGGAAAATTCAGCTCAGTTACAATGTACCCGAAGGAACACCCGCAGAACACAGCCGCGAGAAGTATTCTCTTTATAACCAGCAGCGGAGTCACTGGCTTTGAGCAGTAGTACCTGTCGTAGACCAGCACTCCGTCTGAAAAGAAATCTTTTGTCATTAAACGATCCTTTTATCAGGAAAAAATCCTGATACCATGTTTTTTCAGCGAGTCGTTAACATAAGCGTAATGCATGTTTTCCCACTGTTCATATCCGCTGAACTTCTCAAGCTGCACTCCGCCGCAGACAGAGGCTGCCGCCGTGTAATGCGCACATATCGAGCCGTTCCAGATATAATTTACTCCGCGGAATTTCTTCCGCAGCTCAATTATATCCTCCTGTCGAACGGCGTTCGGACATATGATTCTTGTTATCGCGAATTTATCGTCCACCGGGTCTGTCACAGCGGAGCCGCTGATGCAGTCGTTTATTGATCCGCTTACCCGGTCTGTGCGCTCAAGCCACCCGCACATTTCTGTGAAATTCGTCGAAAGTTTTTCAGCGAAACATTGTTTTAGTATTTTTACGACCGCCTTGCCAAGTACGCGCTCGTCGTCCTCCGGTAGATTCAATATCCCGGATTCTTTAAAGCATTTCTCGAGTTTCTCATCGGGAATCTCATCAGACAGCCTGTCAAGCTTTGCACGGATATCTTCTGCGTTTATATCGAACGCTTCAATTATGCATGCGTTCGCATCGGGCAGTTTCTTTATGTCGTCGATTATGGCTCCGCGGTTCATGGAGATCTGCTCAAATGGCGCTATTGCCTTCTGTAGCACATTTTCATAGTACTCTGTCAGTCTGGAACTTAACTGCTGGCAAAATTCGATCATAGGTCTGCTTGTCGAGACAGCGGCTCCCGCGTCGGCGTAGTTTTTCAGTTCTACAAGGTACTGTTCCACTGCCTTTCCAGAGAAAAGAGATGAGCTTCTGACCTTGCGCATTGCCGCTCGTTCGATGTCACGGGTGCGGTTTATCTGGTCTGATCTGTCCTCCTCGCCGGAGCTTATCTTTGCCTGAGCGACCCGGAGTTCCGAAAGGCATTTTTTGATGATTTCCTGCGCGTAAAACGGACCCTTTGCAAAATCGGTCTTTGCCGCTTCGCAGTCAGCTATTATGCTGTCCGAAATTTCCTTGACGCATACCGGGGTTCCGTTCGTTACTGCGGCGCTCATAGCGCTGATCCACTTTTCAACCAGTGACAATGCGGCTTCCCCGCCGCCCTTTATGGCTCTTGCAGAAAAAGCCTGGTCGGCGCGTTCGTCTATTTCAAGCGTGGGGAGCTGTCCGCTTTTAGAGGCGACAAGCTCGCAGGTCGGGGTAACAAGCCCGGAGTAACGCTTCAGCGCCATTTCGCCCACGTCGTTTCTGTTAAGCGAGCGATTGAGCCTCTCAAATAACTTTATCGCCAGGTAGGACATTATCTTACCCATTGGAATTTCACAAGCCATGACGTTGAACGCAAGGTACCTGAAATCGTGTGCCGCTTCCGGGCGGAGCATGTTATAGGAAATTATACGTTCAGCGTCGTCGTCTTTGCTGAATATGATCTCCATGCGGTTCAGAATTTTTTCAGCGGTCCGGGACATAGTGAGCCCGTAGCTGTCTGCGGCAGGAATCAGGAAGCACGCGCTGTATGGCGGCTTGTCTGAATCCACCTCGAAAGTGCGGCTGTACTTCTGCGTGAACCGTTTGCGGTGAAGCTGGAACTTGTCAAGCTCCGCCTTCGCAACGATCGTGTTCGCCTGATAGCAGCCGACGTCGCGCTGATCAGTTTCGACCAGCGAGGCTGTGTCCGCCGCAAAGAAGTACCCGGTGAACTTCACAGGATACGGAGCGTCGGAAAACAGTTTGGTCAGGATATACGGAAGGTCGATAAACATTCCGCCGCAGAACACATCGCCGAGATTTCCCGTGATCACAATTTCAAGGGAACGGTCGCTGCCGCTGAAATCCGCCATAGCCTCGCCGGTGAGCTTCATGATCTGCTTCAGGTAATGAAACAGTGCAATTCGGCCGCACTGGCGCTTTGTCAGCCCATAGGTCGGCGCGGCAGGAGAGTAATTCTTCAGACCGCTGTCGAACCATATCTGCGCGGATTCCGGGAGTTTCGCAGGATTATTCAGATATTTATAGATAGCTTCCTCCGGGTCTATTGGCAGAGTGAATCCGTCACCCGGAGCTGAACCCTCATAAGAGCGCTCGCCGAGCTGCGTTTCCTCGCCTATGCAAAGGAACCTTACCTTCTTCGGGTCTTTCCCGAAGCGCTTTTCTGTCAGATGCATGCAGCGCAGAACACAGTCCACACCGTTTTTCCCTATTCCTATCACAAACAGTCTGTTCATGCCGAATGGACTTTTCTGCCCGTCGTAGAGCTTCTGTATCCTTTCTGGTCTGAGCCATTCCATTTTCTGTTCGATATTCACGAAAAAGCACCCCTTACTTCGCGTAAAAATCTCTGTATAGTTCTAATTTCCTGTCCTGCTTTACCGGAAATATCTCTCTGGCTTCCCGGCATACCTTTCCGTTTATTTCAGCATAGATAAGCTGCTCTTTATATGGCTCTGCCTTGGCAGCTTCCTCGCCCCACGGCGAGTACACGGCGCTGTCCCCGGAATAATTAAGTCCGTTGCCAGAGCCGCAGCGGTTGCACCCGGCTATGAAACTCTGGCACTCTATCGAGCGCGCTTTCAGCAGCGTCTGCCAGTGGTCGCGCCGTTTATCCGGCCAGTTTGCTATATTTATAATAAGCGTGCAGGTCTGCGAAAGAGCCTGGTAAAGCTCCGGAAAACGCATGTCGTAGCATACCGTGAGCCCTATAGCCTCACCGAACAGCTCCACACTTGCCGGGAGATTTCCGCCGGTATACGTTGCGCATTCTCCGCCATAGGAAAATGGGTGGATCTTGTCGTAGTTTGCTACAACTCTGCCTGCATTTACAATGCAGAATCGGTTAGTTATACCTTCCCCTGTCCTGCAGGCAAATCCGAACCCTGCTGCGATCCCGACCTTCTCTGAGAGCCGCATGAATTGATTTACGGAATCCCCGTCAGGCGGTTCGGATAAATCCTTGTTCATTGAGAACCCTGTCAGCGTAAGTTCCGGAAACACAATAAGCTGTGCTCCGTTTGAAGCGGCCTGCTCAGCCAGAACCGAGCATTTTTTCAGGTTTTCAGCTTTGTTTTCCCATGCAATATCCATCTGAGCTGCACACAGCTTCAAACCGACCGCCTCCCTAATTCTATGCACATGAGCCCTATGTAATTATTATACAATATTAAATCATATTTGTCAACACGGAATGTAACATTTACATAAAATTATTTAAATCGCTTGCTGCGATATTTTATGACTTAGCAGTCAGTTTCTTGTTTCTGAAGTACGCTGCAAGAGCGATAACATTAGTAACAGCGTAAAGCGAGAACCCCGCGGTAACAACAATGAATATCGAAAGCGTCCCATTTACAATGATCTGCGCCGGTTGATCGTCAGGGTATATAAGGATTATCCACAGGGGAGTTTCCGCCAGGGCGACAACAGCGTTATAAATCACCTGCTTCCCAGAAACGCCGAACAGACACCCCTTTACAAGCGCGCGAATGTTCCACCAGAGAAAAGCGGCGGCAGCGATAAACACCATTCCAGAAAACGAACTTTCCAGGAACCCGAAATCCTCGTTCAGTAAAACACACAGTGCCGACGCAGCGCAATATATCAGAAGCGCTTCGACGGTTAGCTGAGTTCGCTGCTGCCTTTGCCGCTCGTCGAAAATTTCTTTCTGGCTTCCCGGTTCAGCAAGTATAATCCGCTCGCAGAATTTGTCAAAACTTTTCATGCTCATTTTGTTTCCTCCTCAGTCCAGAAAAGCTCGTCAAGCGTTTTGCCGAGCGCTCTGCATATTGATATGCACAGATTGATCGTAGGGTTGTAATCTCCATTTTCCACGGAATTGATGGTCTGGCGTGTAACGCCGATTTTCTTGGCAAGAGCGTCCTGCGACATGTCAAGTGCGGCTCTGGCTGATTTCATTTTTAAATTTTTTGCCATTGTCTCACCTCATTTGAATTATAACATATTTTTGTCTTTATGTCAAGTATATTATACATATTGTTAAGTTGACTTGTCTGAATATTCAGAAAGCATTTTCAAAGAATATTGTATGATTCTTTAGGAAATGAACTTGTATTTTTACTCCCGCTTTTAATTTCCTTTTATAAAATCTCCGGCTGTGCAAATAGTAATGTCGTGGGGAGAATTCCTCAAAATCAATTTCGGGGTGAACAAATGGAGAAAGCGGGAAAACTAATATCCGGGGCGCTTTGCTGGCTTATCGCGGCTGCAGCGGGAATCCTGGGATTTTATTATGCGGTGCTTCCGGGAACTTTGAGCGCCGAGACATTCGGCACCGTAACAGGGAACTTCTGCGGCGCGAGGGTTACAGAACTTAGCGGCGGCGGGTGCAGGTACACGCTGTGCGGAATGGAAATCAAGTCTGTTGACCTTAAAGTGAAAGCACGAAAGATGCTGATCCCCGGCGGCGAGCCATTCGGGATAAAGCTGCGAACGGACGGGGTTATGGTGGTTTCTGTAAACACTGGTTCGCCGGCTGAAAAGTGCGGGATACGAGCGGGCGACATGATAACATCGGTGAACGGCGTGGAGGTCGGGACAAATTCCGAGATCGGCGAAGCTGTTCAGCGCTCGTCAGAGTGCTGCACCGTGATCGTCAGGCGCGGAAACGGCGAGAAGCAGATACGGCTCACACCAGAATCCGTGAACGGCTGTCTGAGACTCGGCGCCTGGGTAAGGGACAGCGCCGCGGGAATCGGCACGATGACCTTCTGCGACCCCGACGCCGGAATGTTCGCAGGTCTGGGCCACCCGGTCAGCGACGTGACGACCGGGGAGCTAATGCCGCTTTCCAGCGGAGAGGCTACGACAGCCGAGATATACAGCGCTATAAGGGGCAGAAACGGCGAGACAGGCGAGCTTTGCGGGGAGCTCTGTGAGAAAGTCATCGGAAGCATTGACCAGAATACACAGGTGGGCGTTTTCGGAACGCTCGACGGAGAAATGAGCGGAACTCCCATGCCGATGGCGTTCAGGCAGGAGGTCAAGTGCGGCCCGGCTGTTATTCTTGCGACTATCCAGGGCATGGAACCGCAGGAATACAGTATCGAAATTGAAAAGGTGAATCTCTGCGCTATGGGCGGGTCAAAGAGCATGGTGATTCGTGTGACCGATGAGCGGCTGCTCGACTCCGCAGGCGGTATAGTCAGAGGCATGAGCGGCAGTCCGATAATACAGAACGGAATGATTGCCGGGGCGGTCACGCACGTTTTTGTAAACGACCCTACTCGTGGTTACGCCGTATTTGCTGAAAGCATGGTGGACGAAATGGAATCAGGGGCAGCTCAGGCTGCCCTTTTTTATAGGTTCATTTAAACGCTTCAATTTATAGGGTTAGGATTGTCGGAACTGTCTGACGTTTCGCAAATAACAAAAAAATCTTTAATTGTCTGCATAAATGCCTTGATTTATCCTAAAAATCTGATATAATGTAATTAGCTTTTTTTTTGCTTTTCAAGGGGAAAATACGGAAATAAGATAAAGAGAGGTCATTAGAATGGATAAGGTACTGCTGATAGGTGAACCTATGGAGCTTCTGCTCGCCGAGGAAGAGGGCGCGCTTTCCGATGTAACGCACTTCCGCGCCAGCGTTTCCGGTGCGGAGATGAACGTAGCAGTCGGGCTTGCAAGGCTCGGACTGTGTCCCAGGTTCATGACGCGCCTCGGCAGCGATCCGAGGGCGGTGCGAATTCGCAGATTCATGAATGAAAACGGTATCGCGGACGACCTTATCATCACCGACCCGGCTCATCATACCGGCGCAATGATGAAGAACAAAACGGAACCCGGCAAGCACGAGATCTACTATTTCCGCCAGGATTCCGCCGCTTCGTTCCTCTGCAAAGCGGACATTGACGCGCTTGACCTTTCGGATATCCTAGCCGTACATTTTACGGGTATTTTCCCGTCTATTTCGGACTCTGCCGCCGCCGCTGCAAGACAGCTTGTGAAACGCGCGCACGAAAATGAGATAACCGTTGTTTTCGATCCGAATCTCCGCTGTCAGCTCTGGGATAATTCCCCGGAAACCATCGCGCTCCTCAATGAGTTTGCACAGTCCGCCGACGTATTCCTGCCCAGCTTAAAGGAAGCTGAGACCCTCTGCGGTTTAACCAACCCGGAGGAGATAGCGGACTACTACATCTCGCGCGGCACCAGAAAAGTAGTAGTCAAGCTTGGAAAGCAGGGTGCGTTCTACAAGAGCGCGGTCGAATGCGGAACCGCTCCGACATTTGCGGCTGACGAGGTAGTCGACACCGCAGGCGCGGGCGACGGATTCGCCGCGGGACTCATCAGCGGCATCTGCGAGGAAATTCCGCTTGGTGAAGCGGTTGTCCGCGCTAACGCCGTTGGCAGCATGCAGATACAGAACGCCAGCGACAACGCAGGCCTGCCGACGCTTGCAGAGCTTCGTGAATACATGCTCGACCACAGATTTGTTGATATAAAAGACTGAATTCGGAGATACAGAATGACCCTTTACGCCACCGACCTTGACGGAACGCTGCTGCGACCTGACAAAAGCATTTCCGATGAAACTGCTGAGATCCTGAACGGCCTTGTTTCAGACGGGGTGCTTTTCACTTACGCTACGGCGCGTTCTTTTTCCAGCGCTTCCCCGCTGCTGACAAAGCTCCATCTCAACTGCCCCGCTGTGACCTTCAACGGGGTTTTTGTCATTGACCCGCGTGACGGAAGGCATATTATAGAGAACGTATTTACTCCGGTTTCCTGCAAAATCGCAATTGATTATTTCAATAAAATGGATATTGCTCCGCTGGTGTACTCCTACATAGACGGCAGGGAGCGCGTCAGCTACCTTGAAAGCCGCCTTGAGGACGTTTACGGTTACGTGAGCACAAGGCAGGGCGACAAACGTCTGCGCCCGGTGAAAACCAGGGAGGAGCTTTTCCAGGGCACGGTGTTCTATTTTACGCTTCTGAATCCGATTATTGACGTTGCAGAGCTTGACAGCGTATTCAGCCGAGAAAACGGATTTGCAGTAAATCTCATGCCGGATACATACAATAAAGATGAGATATGGTACGAAATCTTCAGCAAAAACGCAAGCAAGGCAAGCGCGCTTCTCCAGGTAATGGAGCTTACACATTCAGACCGGCTCGTTTGTTTCGGCGACAATAATAACGACCTCTCAATGATACGCGCCGCAGAAGTTGGCATCGCCGTATCTAATGCATGTCCGGAGCTGAAGAAACACGCGGATAAGGTTATAGAAAGCAGCTCGGAGGGCGCTGTTGCGCGATACATAGCCTCGGAAACCGGTCATTCTGCTGATATATCAGAGACCCAGCCTGTTCTGACCGACAAAGACAGGTTTTCGCAGGCTCTGAGCGCCGCATTGACCAGGGACAGAGGGCTTCACGGCTCAGTGGGTACTCAGAATGAAAAGCTCATTCACGCAGTCTTGAAAAACTATTATGTTCCTTTTTCAGATTCGCAGGAGATTCGTATTGGGAAGTACTTTGCCGACGCTGTTTCCGACGAGGGAATATTCGAAATACAGACCCGGAAGCTGTACGCACTTTGCGGCAAGCTGGCGGATTTCACGCAGGCAGCACGGGTGAACGTCGTTCACCCGGTGGAGGTTTCCACCCGCACGGTCTACATCGACGGTCAGACCGGAGAAGTGATCGAAGAAACAAAATTCCGGAACGTGAATCAGCGGCTCAGGCTGTACGAGGAGCTGTATTCGATGAGGGATCATCTCTCAAACGACCGCATAACCATCATAATTGCTAAGCTGAAAACAGAAAAACGTGTAATATGCCCGAACAGCAAAAAGCCGGAGCTTCGAAGCCGCTCAGCAAGGAAAAAATGCACAATAACCCGCATACCTCTTGAACTTGTGGAAGAAATCAGGATACAGCTTCCCGAGGGGCTGAAAATCTGGCTTCCGGAGGGACTTCAGGAACGGTTCACTAAAAAGGACTTCTGCACGGCTGCGAAGGAGCCGTACAGCTCGCTCAGGCTTGAGGTGCTGAGAGCCGCCGGTATTATTGAGAAAGTCGGCGAGAAGAACCGCTATTACGTTTACTCAATTCGCGGAGGAAAGGAACAGAAATGACAGAAATGCTTACAGGAACGGCGTGTTCCGATGTCACCGGAAGGCTTTACGAGCGCATATATCAGATCGCAGCCGATGGGAAAAACGCCGCTATTGTCGTTCCCGACCAGTTTGTTTTTGAAACCGAGAAGGCCCTTTTCCGGAAATGTTCCGAGCATGGCAGAACCGAACTGTTCCCTAATATCCGAGTTCTGACTATAGCGAGGCTGTCGGACGATATCGTGACAAAATTCACAGTTGAGAAACCACCGGCTGACGACATCACAAAGGCGGTCATTATGTACAACGCCGTGCGAAACCGTGGAGTTCAGCTCAACGCGCTCGGGAAGATCGCCCGGAAGCCCGGATTCGCTTCGAAGATGGTAAAAACGGTTTCCCTTTTCAAAACCGCCGGAATCGACTGCGCAAAGCTCGGAGATTCCCTCGAAGAGGAAAATTTCACGCTCGCAAGCCCTTCACTTCTTGAAAAAATCAAGGATATATACGCGCTTTATCTGGAGTACGACCAGATGCTGTCCCAGAACTATACCGACAAACTCGACGTCACAATGCGCGCCGCTGTTCTTGCTTCGCAGAATCCTTATTTTGAAGGCATGAACATCTTTGTCGACGGCTTCAACACCTTTTCAGGAAGTCAGCGAATGCTCCTGAAAGCTGCTGCGGAGCGTGCGGAACTCTGCTGTTTTGCGTTCGTATGCGACAAAAACGATCCCCGTGACATATTCCGCACCGTGCTTGCGGATATCGACGCGCTTTCCGGCGGCGATGGCATTTCGGAGCCTGACTTCGAAAACTCGCGCCATATGTCACCGGGAATAAAGCGCGCTTCGGAGCTGGTCTACGGCGAAAGTCCCGACCCTGAAGCAGATATGAGCAGCGTGAGGATAATACGCGCTGACGATATCTACTGCGAAATGGATTTTATAGCCGCGGAAATAAAGCGGCTCACTTCCGACGAAGGGCTGAGATTCAGCGACATCGCCGTGCTTTGTTCTAATCCTTCCGAATACCGTTCGCCGGTTGAAAGCGCTTTTTCAAAATACGGAATTCCCATGTTCTGCGATATTCCGGAAGTAATTCTTAATGCGCCTCTTACTAACCTTGTTCTATCAATGCTCAGGGCGCTTGACGAGCCTTCCGCTGAGAATCTTCTCAGCTATGTGCGCAGCAGCTTTCTGCGGGTGAGGGACGGCGAGGGTTTCCGGGCGCTCTCTTTTGCCGACATCGACTGCTTTGACGGGTATATTTTTAAATGGCAGCTCCACGGAGATCAGCTCAGGCAGGAGTTCATAACCGATAAAATGAACAAGGCGGATTCAGAACAGGCTGTTCAGGCTGAGGAGGTACGGCAGGCTGCCGTTGTTCCTCTCCTTGAGCTCCGCAATACGGTTCTTGCGAAGAAAAAGCAGCACGAATGCACCGGCGCATGGTTTACGGAAACGATTTGCAGTTTTCTTTTTACCGAGGCAGGCATTGAAAACGCCGTGCTTTCCGGTGATGACAGCTGTAGAACGCTCTGGGACATACTTGTCGGAATATTTGAGGCTATGCACTCCGCGCTTGGAAAAACTGAGATATCTCCGGCGGAGTACTACGCGCTGTTCCGCGATATCTGCGCTGAAACAACTCTGGCTAGACCTCCGCAGGTAGCGGACTGCGTTATAGTAGGCGATACCGGGCGCACCCGCGCGGACGGCATAAAAGCCGTGTTTATTGCCGGTGCAAATTACGGACTGTTCCCGGACGACAGCTCAAGCTACGGACTGTTTTCCAATTACGAAGCGGAGCTTCTCGGCGACAGCGGGCTGAAAATCGCACTCCGTCAGGACGAACTCTATCACAGCAGCAGGTACCAGGCTTACAGGGCGCTGACCCTCGCAACAGACCTTCTTTATATTACCTATCCGCTGCTCAATACTGCCTGCTCTGCGCTTGCGCCTTCCGAAGCAGTCACGGAGCTGCTTGGATTGTTCCCGCAGATACGCGAGGAAAACGCCGCCGACCCGGCGCAGTTCGGGGACGAATTCTACTGCCGCTCGCAGAACGCTCTGCGCGGAAGGTACGCTTCCCTTTTCGGCACAACCTCCGGCGACCGCCGGAGCACGCTGAAAAGGGCGCTGGAGCTTTCCGGAGATCCTGCGTACGCTGAAAAACTCGACATGCTCGTTACGGAACGCCCATCGATATACCGTCACAGGCTTTCGCCGGAGACCTCGGAAAAGCTGTTCCGCTCGGCGAAGGTGTCCGCTACCAAGCTTGAAAAGCTGAACAAATGCAGATTCGAGTACTTCTGCCAGTTCGGACTGAAAATAAAGGAGCGCCGCACATTGAACACCGGAAACTCCGATGTGGGAAGCGCGGTTCACTATGTCCTGGAGAAAACGCTCTCCGAGTACTGCACCAAAATGGATAAATACTTTGCGCTTTCACGTGAGGAGCTTACCGAAATCGCCGTAAAGTACCTCCAGCAGTATGCAGACGAGAATCTCGGCGGAAGCGCGTACAGAACCCAGGCGTTCAACTATATGTACAGCGGACTTTCCGTGTCCTGCGCCGATATGCTGGTGCTCTTGCAGAACGAATTCAAGAGCAGGCGTTACCGTCCGGTGCTGTTTGAACTGCAATTCAAGGACGGCAACAAGGCTGAACTGCCCGATATCACCGGCGGTGATACGTCTGAACAGCTAACTTTCGACGATATCACGCAGGTTTCCGACGAAGATAACGAATCTGAGGCGCTCAGGGTTCTTCCGCTCAAGACAACGGAGCTTTCTATCCCGCCGCTCAGAATAAAGCTCAATGACCGTATGACCGTCGCTATTACCGGTATTGTCGACCGGGCGGATATGTTCCGCAGCGAAGGCGGAAACGAGTATATCAGGATCGTGGACTACAAGACAGGCGGGCATTCCTTCAAGCTGTCGAACGCGATGTACGGCGTTAATACGCAGATGCTGGTTTACCTCATTGCACTTTGCGACGCTAATCCGAACGTTTACCCCGGCGGCGTGAGCTACCTCACGGCAAAAATGACGGAGGCCTCCCCGACGGAATCCGGACTGCTTGCACTGCTCGCAAACGGGCACCTTCCGAGCGACATGTGTGTTGCAGATGAAGACACGCGCATGGAAATGGAACAGTTTGCCGAAAGGTACGCCAGGGCTGTAGCGGCTCCGGCTGACTCGGTCAACGCAAAGAAACTCATGCCGAAGGACGACGCTCAGCCTACTCCGGCGCAGTTCGAAAAGCTCCGTAAGGAAATACTCGAGCAGACCGAAAATGTACTGAAACGGCTTTACAAAGGCGATATCCAGGCAGTACCCACAATCTACACGGAGGAAGGCAAGGCAGGTCAGCAGAAATCCTGCATGTATTGCAGGTACAAGGCGGTGTGCGGTAATCAGGATCTCCACGGCGTTGTTGTCGACGAGGAGATAACGGAACGCAAGCTGGGTATTTCAAAGAAAAAGAAAGCCGCAAAAAAGGGCGCAGAAAATCCAGAGGCGACTGCTTTTGAGAATAATCCCGCAGTTTCAGAAACGAAGCCTGACGAACCCAAAACGTCCGGCGTGAAAAAGGGAAAATCCAAAAAAACGAGCGATGAGCCGGAGGAAAGCTGGTTCATCGGCGAGATAAAGTGAGGTGAGGTTCGATGGCAACCGAAATAAAATGGACTGACGAGCAGGAATCCGCAATAAACTATCCGTCAGACAGCTCTGCATGCGTATCCGCGGCGGCGGGAAGCGGCAAGACCGCCCTGCTGGTAGAGCGCGTGGTCAGGCTTATCCGCGGAAATGAAGCTGCGGATATTCCTCCGGTCAGCGCCGATAAGTTCGCTGTAATGACATTTACCCGCAACGCGGCGGACGAATTCCGTACCAGAATGACCCGTGCGATCGACGAAGCCTCCAGGAACTCCGGTGAAAACGCAATCCCGCGGGAGCAGCTTATTAAATTCAGAAGCTCCGTTGTAAGCACGATCAACTCATTCTGCCTTTCCGTGTTAAAGGACAACGCAGAGATGTTCGACCTCCCGGTGAATTTCACGATAGTTGAGGAAAGCAAGGGCAAAATCATGCAGCAGACCGCCCTTGACAACGCTATGGAGTTCCTGTACTCGGCGGAATTCGACGAGAAATTCCCGGAATATTTCGCAGCTCATGGCGGAGTTACGAACGGTACGCCGCCGGATAACCTGGGAAAAATGGCGCGCGAACAGCTCCTGAAATCATTTTCGTACAGCAAGGACGACGCGCTTCGCGACGCCGTCAACGACATATACATGAAAACCACCTCGCTCGCGGACAGCTCCGGCTGGCTTGAGGGAAGCGTACGTGCTTTCAGCAGCATAGATACCCTTGAGGAGCGGTTTCTCCCCGGAATAATCGACGTACTGCGCAGGCAGTGTATCGTTTTTCAGTCGGTGATGTGCAGATATTCGGCGCTGGTTGCCACCGCTGATGAAAGCTACGCATGGAAGTTCCAGGAGGTTTTCGAAAAGGACAATGAGCTTGTAAACGCTGTCACAGCGGCTTTCGACGATGCTTTCCCCAGGGACAGGCAGCCGCGTATTTCCCACTTTGCCGAATTTGTGGACAGCGTTCCGGCGTTTGATTTTGCATCGTTCAGCCGAAAAGGAACGCCGAAGAAGGATCCGTTCTACGAGCAGCTTAAAGCCTCCGTGGACGTTATCCGCGGCAGGCTCAAGAAGGAGCTGCCTAAATTCAAGGAAAGCTGCGGCTATCGCGAGGACGACGTACGCTCCATTCTGCTCCAGCAGCAGGCGGCGATTTGCGCCATAGTTATGGTAGTCGAGCGAATGACCGTGGAATACACCGCGCTGAAACGCAAAGCCGGCGTTGTGGATTTCTCGGACTGCGAGCGTTTGCTTTACGAAAAGCTCCGGGAGGAAAGCTGTCCACTGCGGCAGACCCTCGCCGATCGGTATCAGTGTATCATCATCGACGAGTTCCAGGATACCAACGACCTGCAATTCGAGATTTTCCGGCTCATCTCACGGGACGAGAAAAATCTGTTCTTTGTCGGCGACGTCAAGCAGGCGATCTATGCGTTCCGCGGGGGAAATCCCGAGATCATGGCGAACTGCTGCGCTCCTGACAGCGAATTTGAAACGCTCCCGCTTAACAGGAATTTCCGCAGCCGCGAAAATATAATCAGCGTAGTAAATGCAATGTTTGAAGGGCTGATGACCCGCAAATACGGCGAGGTCGATTACTCCGACAACAATCAGCTTGCGGCCGGCGCGAAGTACCCGGAAAACTCCTCCGGCTCCGACTACTCAACTGAAATGTACCTTCTGGATTTCCCGAAGCGCGAAAAGCCCGGCACAGGCGGCAGCGAAGATGAAACCTCTGATGAAATCGTGCTTGAAGCAACGAACCCAGTCGCAGAGGCTCGGTTTACGGCTTCGCTGATAAGAAAAATGGCGGTGGAACAATTCCCGGTAAGGAAGGACTCAAACTCTGTCAGACCCTGCACCTGGGGAGACTTTGCAATACTTCTGCGTAACAAAACCCACATTGCGGATTATAAGTCTGAGCTTGAAAAACTCGGCATTCCGGTTTCCTCCGACGGCGGAAACTATCTTTCAGCAGATGAGATAAACCTGATATTAAGCTATCTCAAGGTGATCGACAATCCACAGCTTGACGAGGAAGCCCTCACTGTAATGATGTCGCCGCTTTACGGCATTACTGCGGAGGAACTATCCCTTGCAAGGCTCGGAATACTCGGCTACGACATCGACGAGCTGGACGATTCCGGAATCAGGCTGAATGCGCTCTACGACTGCTTTGCAGGACAGTCGCTGTTCTGCTGTATCGCTTCGGCGGGCGGCAGCGAACTTGCTCAGCCCGTCCTTACCGACAAGGCGTCCACAGTTCTGGAACTGCTCAGGAATCGCGGAATAACAAGACAGCCGGACGAAAAGTGCCGCAGATTCATGGAACATTTCAGTGAATTCAGAACATTTGCGGCTAATAACTCAATTGAGCGGCTTATACGAAGAATATACGACGATACCGATTTTTTCTCGGTCATCTCCACGTATGAGCGCGGCGACAGGAAGCTTGCCAACATCAGGCTGCTGTTAAAATACACAGCGGATTTCGAGTCCTCCGGCGGAGGTACGCTCAACGACTTCCTGAGATACACCGACGCAGTTCGTGAAAACTCCGGGAAACTGGAGGAGGCTGTGGTCCCGCAGGAAGCGGCGGACGCAGTAAAAATAATGACGTTCCACGCTTCAAAGGGGCTGGAAATGCCGATAGTTATTATGGCTGGTCTGGGTTCTTCAGTGCATGAGGAGAAAGGCTCCGTGGCGATCGACCGACGAACCGGAATAGGTCTGAAACACACAGATATAGAAAAGCGCCTGAGAACTCCTACTATCAGCTTCAACGGCGCGAACGCCTCGCTGAACTGCACGCAGTACGGCGAGGAGCTCCGACTGCTTTACGTTGCAATGACCCGCGCCCGGGAAAAGCTCGTCATGATCGGGCAGTGCTCCGAAAAGGAAGCCGCTGAATGCCGAACCGATGTATTCTCACCGGAATTCGCGCTTTCGCAGAAATCCTACATCAAAATGATACTCAGCTCAATGATGAGATACGGCAGCGACGACCCTTCCGCTGGGAATCCGGTGTTTTACAATACGGCGGGTATCCGCGTGAGCGTAGTCAACGAGCGCCTTCCCGAGCCAGAGCAGCTTCTTGCGGAGCTTCCGGAGGACGGTGCCGCTGATGAAGAAACAGCAGAGATTATCAGCAGAAATCTTGCGGTAAAATATCCGTTCGAGTATGAAACTACGCTTCACAGCAGATTCAGCGTCACCGAGCTTGCCCACATTGACGACCCGACACCAGATAAGGGTGATATCCAGCTTAACAAGCCGGTGTTCCTGACGCCGGACAAGGCGGGCGGTATAAAAATAAGCGGGCTTCTCATGGGAAATACGTTCCACCATATAATGGAACTGTTTCCGCTTGAGGCGCTGCGGTGCGGCTACAGTGAGACAGATATGTACGCGGCGGTTGAAAACGCGGTCGAGAGGCTCGTTGACGAGCAGCGGCTGAAGCCGGAGGAATCCTTCTTTGTACAAAGCGGAAGGCTTCCGGAGATAGCTCAGAAAATCACGGCGTTTTTCTGCGGACCGCTCGGGAGGGATATGCTCGCCGCTGATAAAATCGAGCGCGAGTACGAAATATTCGCCGAGATCCCGGCTTCCGACGTGTTCCCCGGTGCTTCCGGAAGCACCATGATACAGGGTCGAGTCGATATGCTGTTTGTAAAGGGGGACACGGTGGTTATCGTGGACTACAAAACTGACAGCGCCGGAAACCTTGAGCTGGAGCTTCCGGCATATGCAAAACAGCTTGAACTATATAAAAAAATACTGCCCATGCTGATGAGCGAGTGCAGAAACGGAGAAGTCCGGCTTGCGCTGTATTCATTCAGCAGGCAGAAAGCAATTTTCTTATGAGGTGATATTACGAAAAAACAGATCTTTTCAGCGGCAGCGGCTATCGTCGTTGTACTGACAGGCACAACAGCATTCGCACAGAGCAGCGGATTCAGCGATGAAAAGGGACGCATAAGCGCTTCCCCCGCCCCGCACGACAATAAGTATACGCAGATACAGTGGGGCGGCGACGTCAAGCGCGAAAACTGCGGAATTCCCGTTCCGAGCGGAGAACTGGTGTTTCTCCCGACATCTGACAAACTTCTTGCAATAAGCGAGGCTGACGGCTCAGAAACGGCTTCAGTAGAGCTTCCGCAGAACTGCTCAACCAGCTGCAGCGGCGCAATTTCTGAGAAGAAGCTGCTCCAGCCCACCGAACGGGGCGTTTCTTATATTGACACCGAGAGCATGACAACCCTCCGCTCGCGCAGTCTTGATGGTGAAATTGCCTCGGACTGCTCGATTAATGACGGGCTTGGATATTTCGCGGTAAAGCTTGACGGCGGCTACGAGTTCATGTGCGTTGACCTCGACTCTGACGGTCTAGAAACTGTGTGGTCTGTCGAAATGGAAAATCAGCCAACTTCCGCAGCGCTTCAGGGCGACTGGCTGATATGGGGCTGTGAGGACGAGCTTTACACCCACCACTACAAGCAGGACATGTCTAATGTTATCCCGCTGGGCAAAGCAATTTCAGGAGCGCCGTTCGCCACTGAATACGCGGTTTTCTTCTCCACTGAGGACGGAAACGCCGGAAAACTCCGGCTTAATCCTGATGGAACCCTTGAGGAGGACACCCTGACATGGTGCGAGGTCGGAAAATCTCCGGTTTCCCCGGTGTCCTGGAACGGACGGCTCTACGTTCCGACTGCCGATGGCTTCTATATTCTGGATAACCTTAATATGGAAATCTCCTATATTATTACTGATATAAAGGGCGGCTGCACTCCGCAGGTGCATTACGGAAACGGTCCGTATATTTATACCGTGGCAAAGCGCGAGGATAAATGGGCGGTCTACTGTGTTCAGGATATGGACGAAAAGTCGGAGCCAACCGTCGCAATCCTTGCCCAGATGGAGGACTACACCAGCGGCGCGTTCAGCGCTTCCGACAAGGGAACGCTGTATTTCCGGGACGCTATCGGAAGGCTTTATGCGCTTACCGTCGCTCCATTCGATGTGTTCTCGCTGATCCTGAGACTTGTCGTGCTCCTTGCTCTGCTGGTTCTGGTGTTCTTCTGGCTAAAAAAAGTCGCAAAACGAAGAGCAGATATTCACCCGAAATATTAATTTGCAAAAAAATCATAAAATGTATTGATTTTTTTTGTAATGTGTTGTATAATATAGATATAAGCAATTGAAAAGGAGAGTACGTCATGGAAAGCAATATACTCTTAGAAAGCGGCACCAATGAACTTGAGGTGCTGGAATTCATGGTCGGTGAGCAGAGCTTCGGCATTAACATCGCTAAAGTAACCGAGATCATGAACTATCAGCCGATGGTTCCCGTGCCTGATTCACACCCTGCCTTTGAGGGCGTTTTCACTCCCAGAGACAAGGTTATCTCTGTGATAAATCTTCACACTATCCTGCATAAAGAAAGCCCCGACCCGGAGCATGACTTGCTGATCATCTGTCACTTTAACTCAAAAGACGTCGGTTTCCACGTTTCTTCTGTTAAGGGTATTCAGCGTATCTCCTGGGAGGACATCGAGAAGCCGCCGGCAATGTCCGGAGACGGTCAGAACAACATCGCCACCGGTATAGCAAAGTTCAAAGATCGTATCGTGCTTATTCTCGACTTTGAGAAGATCGTTTCTGACATGGATCCTTCCGCAGCGCTCGACACCTCCGGCGTCAATGCAGTAGGTGGAGATAAGTCAGATAAGCATATCGTTATCGCTGAGGACTCCCCGTTCCTGAACACGCTGATTGTAAATACCCTGCACGAAGCCGGTTACAAGAATGTTGTTCATTTCGACAACGGTAAGGACGCATGGGATTACGTCAACGGCCATAGGGAACTCGGCGGAAATATCCTCGATCAGATATCCTGTGTTATAAGCGATATCGAAATGCCTAAGATGGACGGCCATCACCTCACTAAGATGATCAAGGACGACCCGATACTCAAGGCGATTCCTGTTTACCTGTTCTCTTCTCTTATCAATGAGCAGATGAGAATTAAGGGCGAAAGCGTCGGGGCTGACGGTCAGTTCTCAAAGCCCCAGATTGGTCAGCTTATTCAGTACCTTGACGAGCATATCTGATACATACAGCCGCCTTTTACGGGCGGCTGTTTACATTAAAAAAATCCTCCCGTTTGCGCGGGAGGATAGTTTTTATACTTTCGCTTTATGTTCAACTGCCGTGATTGCATAAGTGAATGTCTTTTCGGCACCTGGAGCGAGTATTTCGATTCCGCGTTTCTCAGCAAATACGCCGGAGCAGTCGTCGAAGTCCGCGGAACCGCACCATGGCTCAATGCAAAGGAACGGAGCGTCCTTAGCCTGCCATACGCCAAGACTTGTGAAATCCGGGTAGTCGACGCGAACGCCGGTATTTTCGCTGTTGAGCAGTTCAACCTGCCGCGATACCACCTTATCAAAGTAGCATACGTCCTCATAGAACATCTCGTGCGAAAGCTGGAGATCCGTCGAATCCTTCATCAGTTCACGGCGTTTATGCTCCTCGTGGAGCCCGGTTTCAAGGTTATAATTAGGAACTGCGGCTGTTTCCGGTCTGAGGAACTGTAAGCGGTACCCGTTCATGTCGCCGGGAGTTGCAAACGCGGGGTGAGCTCCTATGCAGAACGGCATTTCAGCGTCGCTGTCATTGCGTACCCGGTATGTAACGGTAATTCCGTCAGCTTTCAGCGTGTATCTTACCGTGAACTTAAAATCGAACGGATACATTGCCTTTGTGTAATCATTCTGGGTCAGCGAAAACATCGCGCTGCTGCCGTTGAAGTCCTCCGGAGTGAACTCCAGATCGCGGGCGAAGCCGTGCTTAGTGATTTTGTACTCCTTGCCGTTGATGGTCGTTTTGCCGTCCTTTAACGTGCCTATCATCGGGAAAAGAAGCGGGGAGGTCTTGCCCCAGAACGCCGGATCTGCGCTCCACATCAGCTCACGCTTGCCGACTGTGAGAGATTTCAGTTCGGCTCCCTTTGAAACGATCTTCGCGGAGACTTCCCCGCTCTTTAATGTGATATCCATAATATGCTCCTTATTTGTGATATTTTCCGTTGTTCAGTATTGAATAAGCGCGGTAGACTTGTTCCATAAGCATTACCCGCGCCAGGGAATGCGGGAAGGTCATCGGCGACATGGAAAGCCGCAGATCGGCCTGCTTTTTCAGTTCCTCGTCCAGCCCGAAGGAGCTCCCCACAAGGAAGTTCACCGTACTGAACCCCTGCCCCGCCGCTGTTTCAAGCTTCTGCGCAAACTGCTCGCTGGAGATGGTCTTGCCCTCAATACACATCGCAACCGTGAAGCTTCCGGGCTTTATCTGCTCGCGTATCTTTGCGGCCTCCTGGCGGAGAGCTGCGTCAATCTGAGCCTGCGACGGCTTCTGCGGTAAGTCAACCGGGCTTGGCTCAATGACCTTCGGAGAGACGTATGCTCCGAGCCTTTTCATGTACTCCGCGCAGGCTTCCCTGTACCATGATTCCTTGAGCTTCCCCATTGCTATGAAATTGATATTCATTAGTATTTCCTCTTCTTCGGAGAATTCATGCTGATCCTGCGGCGGCGATTCATAGCTTCGACCTTCCGGCGGAACGACTGCTTCATATAGTGCGTTACTATCAACAGCACCAGTTCAACTCCCACAAGCACGCAAAGCCACTTGAACAGCGGATTCGCAACGACCTGACCTATCTTCTCCATATAAAACGCATTCGTGTCAAGCTCCAGGTCGGATTCTGTAATAAGCTTGACTGTAGCGAGGGTTTCGTCGTTCAGCTTGAGTTCAAGCTCGCCGACCTCGTATCCCTTGTTCTGCGGAGCCTGTATTGGTACTCTCTCGGAATACAGCTTGACATTCTGGGAAACAGTTGTCTTGTTCAGGCTCTTTTCGAGCAGGGTGTAATAATCCTCGGCAGCGCAGATTCCCACCTTGTCAACGTCCTTGCCATGCTTTACGTCGACTTGAGTCACCTGCTCGTTCATTTTCACGATGTTGGTGTATACGAACTCGCTGAACGCCCAGTCATAGAGCGCGATGTGGTCTTTAAAGGAATAGTTGGATTTGTCGCCGTTTTCGTCGTAGTACGGCGCACCAAGGGTGACTATCATATAGCGGTAGCCTCTGCCGTCGCTTCCTTTTTTCTTACAGGTAGTAACCAGCGCCATGCTTCCCTTTTTCGGGTTTGCGGTGTCCCAAGCGCCGTCCTTGTATTCGTAGTATTCGTTGATGCTTCCGGTCTTGACGCCTTCCACGCCTTCATAATAGTAGCTTCCGTCGACCATAAGGTGGTTTGTCGTGTGAATCGTGTAACCGTCGGGGTTTGCGGAATTCGCAGGCATTTTGTAGTCAGTTGTGCTGCAAATCGTCATGAACCCCGGGTAATTATCCATCGCATAGCGCGTTATGAGGTACAAGTCTCTTGCTGTTGTGTAATTATCCTCGGAATACAGACCGTGCGTATTGGCGAAATGAGTTCCGGTGCAGCCTATTTCTGCGGCCTTGGCGTTCATCATCGCAACAAAGTCCGGAATGCTTCCCGCAATGTTCACAGCAAGAATGTTTCCCGCTTCACACGCCGAACACACCATCAGAGCGTAGAGGCAGTCCCAGTAGGTGACGTTTTCCTGACCGGAACGTATATCGGCGGTCGACGGACCTTCGTAGTTCGGGTTGCCGTTCCAGAACTCGTCCGTAGCCGTGGAGTTAACAACGACTTTCGCGTTGAAATCCTTGATGTTCTCCAAAGCAACCAGAGCGGTCATGATTTTGGTCGTGGAAGCCGGAGTCAGCTTCTTGTCGGCATTTTTTGATACAATGACGATATCTGTATCGAGATTTACCATGTACACGCCCTCGCTGTGCAGTGCAAACTTAGGCGTAAAAGCCGCAGAAACGCTGACAGACGGCAACAATGTGCTGCATAGTAAAATTATTGACATAAATACTGAAAAAATTTTTACTTTTCGCATATAGACAAATCTCCTGTAATGAGTTATTATATATAAAGGCGGTTTTTTACTTTACAAATCCAGAAGTAAACTGGAAATTACCTGCCTGCTCTTCGTAAGCTACTTATTATTATACATAATCTCTGGCTGCTTGTAAAGGGCTTTTTTTAAATTGTAACCGAATTTTAATTATTCGGCTGCGTGGGGGGATCATATGATTTACATAACCGGAGATATCCACGGCGATTTCTCTCGATTCAAGTCACCGCTGCTCCGGAAGCTTAAAAAGAACGACGCGCTGATTGTATGCGGGGATTTCGGATTTATCTGGGAAGGCACACAGGCTGAACGGAAGATACTGAAGAAAATCGGGAAGCTTCCATACAATGTGTTGTTCGTGGAAGGCTCGCATGATAACTACGACCTGCTGGAATCCTATCCCGTAGAGGAATGGTGCGGAGGAAAAACGCGTCCGATCTCCGGAAGGCTCCGGCAGCTGATGCGCGGACAAGTTTTTAACATCGCTGAAAAGACGGTCTTTGCTTTCGGCGGAGGTCAGAGCGACGATATGGTCGACCTCATCGAAGGCGAAAACTGGTGGAAGCGCGAAATACCGTCCGAGCATGAGCTTGAGGAAGGTCTGCGGAATCTCGCGGAAGCCGAGAACAAAGTGGATTTTGTTGTGACATATGAACCGCCGTCAAAGCTTCACGACTTCCTCGACCAAAACAGCGGCGACCGAAACCACATCAACACTTATCTGAACGACGTTTACGAAAAAATCAGCTTTGAACGGTGGTTTTTCGGGAAGCTGCACCTCAACAAGCTTATTCCGCCGAAATATTACGCGGTTTACAACCAGATCGTAGTCGCGGACGAAACCAGGATCAAAAAGAAACGGGAGCCGAAGCACCCGAAAAATACAGACAAGGAGAACTGAAATGGCTGAAATCACATTTGAGATCACAAAGGAACTCGGAGTAATCTCCGAAAACGCAAAGGGCTGGACCCGCGAGCTGAATCTAGTTAGCTGGAACGAGCGCGAGCCCAAATACGATATCCGCGACTGGAACGCAGATCACACCCGCATGAGCAAGGGCATTTCCATGACCGAGGAAGAAATGCAGAAACTGGTTGAGCTGTTCAACGCAAGAGACGAGGAAGATTCCTTCGAGTGATTCGCACCCGCATATCAAAAGCCGGACTTCACAGCCCGGCTTTTTTTATTTGAATTTCTGAGTTATATTAATGATGAATCCCACGCCGACTGCAAGAACCGCGCTCAACAGCAGCGGGAACCATATGTTTGCAAGCGGAAGTCCGTTTGCGGCTTCCCCGAGGTTCATGCCGTAGAAGCTGAAAACTATGGTAGGCACTGCAATGATTATCGTCAGTGTTGTCATGCGCTTCATGACAATGTTCAGATTGTTCGAGATTATACTTGCAAATGTATCCATCGTGGTGCTGAGAATGTTTGAATAGATATTCGTCATCTCTATCGCCTGACGGACCTCTATAAGCACATCGTCCAGGAGATCCTGGTCTTCCTCGTACAGCTTGATGTACCTGCCTCGCATCAGCTTCTCAAGCACAGCCTCGTTTGCTTTGAGCGATGTCGAGAAAAAGACCAGCGACTTTTCCAGCCCGAGAAGCTGGATAAGTCCCTTATTGTGCATTGATTTGTGCAGAGTGCCTTCAACATAACTCTGTATCTTGTCGATCTGTTTCAGGTACTGCAAATATCTTGCCGCGATACGAAGCAGTATCGTGAATACGAAACGCGTCTTTAGATTTGTCTGTATCCCCTTCACAACGCCCTTTGAGATGTCCTCCACAACGGAATTCTCCTTCGCGCTAACTGTCACGACATTCTTATCAGTGATGATAATTGACATAGGCGTTGTTGAATACAGAAGCGTCCGGTCGGGGTTGTTGTCGGTCTCGGCGACTGGGTAATCAACGACTATCAGCGTAACTCCGTCGTCGGCTTCGATTCGGGACGGCTCTTCCTCATCGAGGGCGGCGCGTACATAGTCTCTGTCAATTCCGAGATCATCCTCAAGGTCGGAAATTTCCGTTTCAGTCGGGTTGATTACCGATATCCAGCAGCCCGCTTCGGCTTTTTCTATCTCGCAGAGATGATTTTCTATGTTTCTGTAATATTTGACCAATTGAAGCACTTCCTTTTGCCTGCTTTTACACGCATGATACAGCCCGGAATGCTCTGTAGCTGCCGCCCCGGTGCTGTTTATTTTCCAGTCCAATTCGGGTATATAGGTGCGTTTGGTACGACCCCGGGTCAGCGCTCATGTTTTCACCGCCTTTAATTGATCTCATATATATTTTTATTTTATCACAACAACGTCGAAATTACAAGGGCTTTTGCGTATTTTTATGAAAAAAGACGAAGTATTACATCTTCTTAATTAATTTTAAGGATTGTTTTTTACATCAACTTTGCTTGACAAAAAGAGTTAAAAATGATACAATAATTTTAGATGGTTTAAATGGAATTATACGAGCAGAATAACAGACGGCTAAGGAGGCGGTTTCGAGTGCAGAACTACACATTGACAGAACTCATTAAACCGAATATACTCCAGCAGATTCAGGACGCATTTTCGGAGTATTCCGGCATGGCGTCGATCACTACGGACGCTGAGGGAGTTCCTGTTACTGCTGGAAGCAATTTTACCCATTTCTGCACCGACCTTATACGAATCACAGAAGCAGGGTGCAAGAACTGCTTCAACTGCGATAAAATGGGAGCTGCCCAGGCTATGGAAACCGGGCTGCCCTCGGTTTACACGTGTCACTCCGGGCTTGTGGATTTTTCCGCGCCTATCATGCTGAACGGAAAGATGATAGGCTGCTTCGTTGGAGGTCAGGTGCTCACTGACGAGCCAGACGCAGATTTCTGCCGGAGAAAGGCGTTAGAATACGGCATTGATCCTGATGCGTATATTGAATCGCTGAGCGCAATTAAGCGTATGCCGCGCAGTAATGTTGAACGCTCGGCAAAACTACTTTTCGATATATCGAAGGCTCTGTCGTCGATGGCGCTGCATAACTGCTCCGAAATTGAAAACAGCAAGAGCATGGAACTTGCGGCGCGGTCGCAGTCCGACTACATAATGAGTCTCACCTCGGATATGACAAGCATTACGCTTGATTACATGGACACTGCAAAAGAAGCTCTGGACTCGGGCGACCCAGACGAGATGAAGCGTGCTCTTGAAATGATTACCAGCCGCGGAGCCGGCGCTTCTGAGATGATTCGTGATTCTATTGCCTACCTCCAGATGATCGGCAGACGATTCAGAATGAGCGAGGAAGAATACGCTCCACGCAAAGTTTTCACAGCCATCACGGACAGCCTTAACCAGAAAGCAGACTCCGCTTCGATTTCGCTTGAAATTGAACAGAAAATCCCTGAGATACTGCTCGGCGACGCAGGCGGAATTTGTCAGCTGATTGATAAATTTGCAGCATTATTCACCGAAAACGGCGGCAAGTCGCTGCAGCTAGGTATTTCGTCCTATAAGCGTGGTTATGCTGAAATGCTCAAGATCCAGCTTTGCAGTGAAAGTGCGGAATTATCCGATGAACAGATCGGCAAAATCAGGAATATCATTACTTCCGACGAGGAATACTACGCGGAAACGATGTCAGAGCTGGCGCTCAGTATCGTCAGAACGCAGATTCGCGCTATGTCCGGAACTTTTGATATATTCCGAAACGGCGGCAGTGTAACTATCGAGTTTACAATTCCGCAACTGAAGATAGAGGGAGGTGCTTCCTGATGATATTTGATTACAAAGCTTATTCAAGGCTTCTTAATGAGTTTATCATCGAAGGGGAGAAGATAGAACAGTACCGCGACCCCGCATTCAATAAGATACTTGAGCCAATATGCAAATTCCTTAGAATTTCCCGTATATCGTCCGCCGTTTTTGACTCAACATGCGACTCCGCGACAATCAAAAGCGCTCCGCATATATATTATGACGACGGGAATGCTGATAGTACACGGGTTCTGAAATTTACTGAAACCAACGTGCGCGCAGGTAAGGCGACCTACATCTTTATGCAGAGTAAATCCGGTCAAGACTGGTCCGACGAGGAAGTTCAGCAGATTGAAGCCATTGAAAAGCTTATTTACACGTTCTGCGACCGCAGTTATGCCTCCACTATTGCAAAAGATCTTTCAATGTTTGACAACGATCTGATGGTCTATCCCCTTACCTTCTTCCTTGCAACCGTCAAAAATCTCATCAGGCAGGGACGGATCGGGGAATTTGGCGGCGTTTATTTTAATATCAAGCATTTTTCCTCCATCAATGACCGCTTCGGCAGGGACTGCGCGACCAACATCATGAAGCTGTTCATACATGGCATACTGGAGAAAATTCTATACGAGGAATGCATTTGCAGAGTCGGCGGAGACAACTTTGTCGTACTGTTCAAAAAGGACAACCTTAATATAATAAAGAACTACCTCTCCGGAATGCCGATTACATTCAATGACGGAGAAACTGTCACCGTTACCACCACAGCGGGCTATTATATGATACCCGAGGCCACTGAAAGCGCAACTGATGTCATGGACAGGATCAGCACTGCTTACCAGCTTGCCAAGAGCGTTTACAAGCGGCCCTTCCTGTTCTACGATGATGAGATAATGCAGCACCAGACACATGTAAAAGAAATCGAAATGATGTTCCCGAGCGCAATTGAGAACGAGGAATTCAAGGTGTTTTATCAGCCGAAAACACAGCTTAACAACTATCAGCTTGCCGGCGCTGAAGCACTATGCAGATGGTTCAGAAACGGAAAGGTTATTTCGCCTGGCGAGTTTATCCCTGTTCTTGAAGGCAGCAAGGCGATATGCACGCTGGATTTCTACATGCTGGATCATGTCTGCCGCGATATCCGACGCTGGCTCGACGAGGGCCGCGAGGCTGTGAAAGTTTCGGTAAATCTTTCAAGGCTTCACCTCGGGGACGAGGATCTGCTTGAGTCTATCCTCAGGATCATTGATAAGTACAAAGTTCCGCACCACTTCATTGAAATCGAACTGACTGAAACTACCACGGACGTAGACTATAAAGAACTGAAGAAGATAGTTTACGGTCTCAGGGAGCAGGACATCAGCACTTCCGTGGACGATTTCGGTGTTGGTTACTCATCGCTGAACCTTATCCGTGAGATGCCATGGAATGTCCTGAAAATTGACAAGAGCTTCCTTCCTACCCAGGAAGAAGAGAACAACGATCCCTCTAAGGTAAAAATGCTTCGGCATATCATTACGATGTCGCAGGATCTTGGTCTGGAATGCATCGTGGAAGGCGTCGAAACCGCCGAGCAGGTAAAGCTGCTCAAGGACTGCAAGTGCTACCTTGCGCAGGGTTTTTATTTCGACAGACCGCTTCCGGTTAAGGAATTCGAACAGAAGCTCGAAAGCGCAGCAGGATAAAAAATATAAGCGGCTGAATTCATCAGCCGCTTTTTAATTAATAGAGGTTTGCGAAAAGCGCCGCTCCGGCAACCGTAATTATACCGGAGACTGCAATTGAAAGACTGCTCATTGCGCCTTCTGCCTCGCCGAGCTCCATCGCTTTTGCCGTGCCTATCGCGTGCGCCGAGGTTCCTAGCGCTATGCCCTTGGCTACCGGTTCGGTTATCCTGAACACTTTCAGCACTACTTCGGCAAGAATATTTCCGAGCACGCCGGTGATGATTATTACTCCTGCCGTGATGGATACAATCCCGCCCAGCTCCTCTGAAACTCCCATGCCGATCGCGGTGGTTATCGACTTTGGCAGGAATGTGATGTATTCCTCGTGCGAAAATCCGAACAGCGCCGCAAGTCCCAGAACCGAGCCAAGGCTCGAGAGAACGCCTGCGAGAATCCCGACGATGACCGCTGCCGCGTTGTGTTTCAGCAAATCGAACTGCTCGTACAGCGGAACTGCAAGCGCGACCGTAGCCGGAGTAAGCAGCCATGCAAGGTACTTTGCGCCCTCGTAGTAGGTGCTGTAGTCGATGTGAAGAAGCAGCAGAGCTGGTATAGTCAGAACTATTGAAATAAGCAGCGGATTTATCAGCGGGGACTTGAATTTCTTTTTCAGTATTGCTCCAAGCCAGTAGCTCACAAGGCTGACAAGTACGCCGAAATATGCCGAATTTGAAAGAAACTCACTCATTTGTTTTCCGCCTTTCTACTGCGAAGTCTGATCACTGCCTGTGTTGCAAGTCCGGAAACCGCCATTACCACTACGGTAGTTACAACGGTAACGATCACGAACTGCAGCCAGGAAGGAGAAAGCACTTCCCATGTGTCAATAAGTCCCACCGCCGCCGGAATGAACATCAGCGGCATTATCTGTATCAGGAACTTGGAAGCGTCCTTGACCTCGGACAGCGGGACTATTCCGGTTTTCAGCCCGATGAAAAGCAGTACGATACCGTATATACCCGCGGGTACAGGTATCGGGATTAGATCGTGCATTATCTCGCCGATAAATGTTATCAGCAGAATTATTCCAAATTGTCTTATGTACTTCATTTTTTTATCTCCTGTGTTCTTTTGTTCTTTATATTAACGGCTCAGATCCAGCCAAGACCCTCTGCCAGTATTTTCAGTCCCAGTATTACAAGCGTGATACCTCCGGCAAGCTCCGCCTTTGATTTATATTTCGCGCCCCACACGCTGCCGAGTTTAACACCCGCCGCAGACATCGTAAATGTTACTGCGCCTATAACTGCCGCACAAATCCCGACCGGCGCGTCAAGGAACGCGAACGTCACGCCGACCGCTAGTGCGTCAATGCTGGTAGCAAGCGCCGGAAGAAACATGCTCTTCGGATCAAGCGACGGCGGAGGAAGCTCCTCCTCTTCCCTGCTGAGCGCCTCGCGGACCATGTTTCCGCCAATCAGCACAAGAAGTCCGCAGGCTATCCAGTGATCTACTTCCTGAACGAATCTCGAAAGCGTAGTCCCCAGAAGAAAACCGATAAGCGGCATTACCGCCTGAAAAATCCCGAACCACGCTCCTACAATGAACATATCCTTCAGCCTGATCTTCCCGAGCGACAGCCCCTTGCACACCGACACCGCGAATGCGTCCATTGAAAGCCCCGCTGCAAGTAGCATTACCCCCGCTGCTCCCATATGTATTCCCCCTGTCCATGAGTTTGTATTCATATTGATTATACATTTTCTGGAATATAGGGTCAAGGGGAACCATGTCGCACAAAGTCAGATTTCAGATTGACTTTATAATCAAAATATGATAGACTATATTCATATCATTTCCGAATAGGAGCGTTTTCAATGAAATTCAAACCGCTTTCAATCCTTCCGCTGTTATTTCTTTGCTCATGCAGCATGAACAATGAGTTTTCAGAAGTTCAGCCAGGCACTGAGGAACACGTGAACATGTCAACAGCCGAAGAAACCGTTGAAGTACCGTTCAACGGCACGATGGAGCCCACCCCTGACGAGCAGGAGCTTTCCCCTGCGGAGCCGCTCAAGGGGTTGAACATACAGCCTTCCGACTACTTCACACCAGGCGTTTACACGTCCGAGTACACCGACGATACTGGAAACTTCTACATATTTAACACAGACGGTCTGCACGGGAAGCTTATTCCCATGGCTGACGCCGAGGGAGTGGATTTCACCTACTCGATTAACGGCGACAGCATGACAATGTACGTCGGAGAGGAGCTGACTCCATACCAGGCGGAACTTGAACGAACCGATCACGATACTGTCATTATTCACATGACATTTCTCGGAACCCAGGACGAATTGACCTACCTCAGCGGGGTTTCAGCGGATAATTTCACGTTCTACCCTGCCCGCCGCCTGTCGCAGCTTGCAAGAAAGTACTACGAGGACAAGACCGGGGTCAAGCTGGCTGGGGTCGAATTCAAGATAATTGAAGGTGATATGGTCGTACTGAATCTGTGGATCCCTGATGAAAACGGCTGGCGGCGCGATGTTGACAGCTTTACAGTCAGCATGTTCAGCGCAAAGGGCTGGTCGAGCATTACCTACGACGACATTGACCTCAGCACGGTGGTTCTGGAAAAAGACGAACCCATCTCCACAAACGACGCCGACGTGCAGGACGTGACAGCCGATTCTTAATCAGCAAACTAATTCTACTACTTTTCTCGCTTTAAGTCAATTTCAAAATATCCGGTATGCCGCTTTTTTCTGCATTTTCAGCGGGTTCAACATTCTATCTATATCACAAATAACGTTTTTGTATATTTTAACATATCATAATTATATGCTTAATATATGCTAAACCGTGAAAACGATTTATAATAAAGCGTGTTATTTTTGACAAAACAATCGGAGCATTTTCTCAAAATATTGTTGATTTTTTTAAAATTATATGGTATAATGTATACATAATATAAGGCGAAACATGGCAAACGTATTCTTCGCCGATAACCTGGAGGGAATATTATGAAAACAAAAACCCCGAAAACTTTTAAAGCACCAAAGACACCGAAAGTCAAGGCTGTAAAGCCTGCTGCAAATGCAGCAGCTCCGAAGGTGAAGAAACCCCGCACAACAAAGATCAAGTACAGGATACTCCGGCTTTCTGTACTGAGTGTTACACTGTGTATTGTTTCACTCATGATTGTCATGAGCATTTTTTTGACATCTGCATACGTGACAAGCTACGAGAACCAGACAAAAGCGCTTGCTCAGTCCTACGGCGAAGTCATCTCCAACACCATTAATTCCCTTTCGCTTGAGCTTCAGTCAGCCGGCGGAAACCAGGAAGTTCTTAACCAGATGATTCCTCTCGTTGAGCGCCAGAAGAACCTTGAAACACTCGCCAAGACTGCGCTTTTCAAGGATTACTCAATTGCATATCACGATGGTACTACATACAACGGTACTGATATTTCTGACCGCGATTATTTCCAGAAAGCGTATAATGAGGATCAGATCGCGATATCACCGCCTGTTATACGCAAGACCGACGGTTCGGTAACTACAATGATGGCTGCCCCGACCAAATACAGCGGAATGAAGTATGTTATATACGGCGGACTTGATTCCACCATGTTCTCTAACGGTCTTGACAAAATCGACATGGGTAAAGGAAGCAATATCATTGTTCTTGACAGGAACGGTCAGGTAATTGCAGCGTCTGATACGTCTCTTGTAATGAACATGGTAAACTATCTTGAAAGCGATGTACCAGGTGACAAGGCGCTCGCGGAAGCTATGCTGTCAGACAGTGAGGGAACGATCACCTACTCCAACGGAAGCAACACTATGCTCGCTTATTACATGCCTATTGATGGTACTGATGGCTGGACTATCGCAGTAAGCGGTAACTACGATCAGATCATTGCAAGCGTACTGCTTGACATCGGCATTGGTCTTGCTGTCTGCCTTGCACTTATCACTATTGGAGTGTTCATTTCCAACAATGTTGCCAAGAATATATCTGAACCCATTGTTAAAACCAGCGAACGTCTGAGACTTCTCTCTGAAGGCGACGTTACAACACCCTTCACTGTAGAAGCACCCTCCGATGAAACGCTTGTGCTTGAGCAGTCGCTTTACAGCACAGTCGAGACCCTTCGCACCTATATCCATGATATCCGCGACGTTCTTGAGCCGCTTGCCGACGGCGATCTTACGGTATCCTCCGATATTAATTATAAGGGCGATTTCGTTACAATCGGTTCCTCCCTTAATACTATATCCTCAGCTCTCAACTCAGCAATGACTGCGGTAAAGAACAGCGTAGGCAATATCCAGTCCGGCTCCAGCCAGGTGGCAGAAGGCTCTGCAAGCCTTTCCGAAACCGCAGTAAAGGTTGCAGAAGCAGTTGACAAGATATCAGTTACAATCAGCGCTATTCAGGAAAAGGCAGATAATACCGCGAATGCGTCCGCGAATGTCGCTGCACTCTCACAGGAAGCAAACAGCAGCGCCCAGGAGGGCGGCGAGCTGATGAAGCAGCTTCTTGAAGCAGTTGAGAACATCAAGGAGAAATCTGCTTCCATCAAGAACATAATCAAGACTATCGAAGACATTGCATTCCAGACCAACATTCTTGCGCTTAACGCTTCTATTGAAGCAGCCAGAGCGGGTGAAGCCGGCAAGGGATTCGCAGTTGTTGCTGACGAAGTTGGAAACCTTGCCGCAAAGAGCGCAGAAGCTGCACAGAATACAACTAGTCTTATCAATGCTTCCCTGACGGCGGTAGAAAAGGGTACTCAGCTTGCAGACAGTGCACACACAGCCATGAACAGCATTGTAAACGGTATCAGCAAGATCTCCGACGAGATGCAGGCAATCACTGAAGCAGCAGCTGAACAGCAGTCGGCGGTCGGCGACATCACCGAGGGCATCTCCCACATTGAAGCCGGAATGCACTCCACAACTGCGACCGCAGAAGAGAGCGCAGCCTCCAGCGAGGAACTTTCCGCACTAGCAAGCACGCTTGCGGGCGAAGTCGATAAGTTCATCACAGAATAAAAATTTCAGGGAGCAGCAATGCTCCCTGATCTGTTAAAATAACGATCCCCTGATTTAGTCAGGGGATTTGTTTTATTCATCGAATTCGTATTCGTCTGGGGCGTAGTCCTCTGGGAAGTGTACAATCCCATCGAAAATGAGATATTCCCTGTTGCGCCGGACGTAATCCCTCAAGTACTGTTCAAGCTCGTGCTCACGGTCGTAGAACTTCATGTCGAGGTCTGAAAAATCCGCATTGTGCATGGACATTTCATGCCAGCGTGCCTCGCGGTCCTTTGATGGATAACCGCCTATTCTCTGCACAGCTTCCTCCAGGATAGCAGCAAACGTGCTGCAGCCTATTACGCGGAGTCCTTCGAGCGCAAGTTCCCAGACGATTCCGGTATCGTTATAGAAAAACTGGTCGTGACCGCCGTTTTCCACTTCGGAATAATACCACTGAATGGCCCAGACATATTTTTGCGGGTCTGTGAAACGGTCAAGAGAGTCGTACATTTCGGTTTCCCCGTCGTAAATACTCACTTCCCACCAGAGCGGCGTTACTATCGCCTGGAAATCTCCGTCGTCGATCTGCTCATCAGTAACGCGGTATCTCCGCGGCACCAGATTAAAGTTCATCTTTCCCTCCTGAAAGCTGCTCAAGCTTATTGTAGATCAGGTACATCTTCTGCACCGAGTTTTCAAGGAAATAGTAATGCTTGATATACGGAATAAGAAGCACAAGGAACATCAGCGCAAGGACGTAAATTCCAATGCTTCCTTGAATCAGCGCCATGAAAAGCGTCATCAGAAAGAAAATCGCGAAGGCAAGCATGATAAACATATGAACCAGACGCTCATGCGAGAAAAAGCCTATGCGCACATGAAGACGCTTAATCTCCTGCACGTATTCCTCACGACTGTGCTCCCCGTCCAGGAACAGCCGGAGGTGCTCAAGGTATTCCCTGATCTGCTTCGTCATTTGTCAAACTCCTCCAGTGCAAGGGAGGCTTCCTCCCAGGTCTGCATTGCCTGCTCCTGGCGGGTACGCAGTTCCTCGATCTCGTTGGAAAGCTCCATCGCCTTCTGGTAGTCAGTCAGCCCGGAAAGTTCGTTGGTTTTCTGCTCGATCAGGCTGTCCAGCTCCTCTATCTCTGCTTCTGCGCGCGTTACCTTTGTGTTTAACTTTCGGCGCTCGCTGTCTCGCTCCTTTTTCAGTTTGTAATCATTGACCTTCTCCTGCTTCGCCGGTTTCTCCTCCTGGCGTACCTGTGCTGCGTTTTCAGCCGCAAGCGTGTACGCGTCATAGGAACCACGGTACTCCTTGACGCCATCTGGCGTGAGGTAGTATATTCGGTCGGCAAGTTTATTGATCAGGTAGCGGTCGTGGGAGATCACAAACAGTGTGCCGTCGTAGTTTAAAAGCGCATTCTCGAGCGCTTCACAGCTTGAGATATCAAGGTGGTTCGTAGGCTCGTCGAGGAGCAGCATATTAGCTCCAGAAAGCATTAGTTTCAGTATCGCGATTCGCGCACGTTCGCCGCCGGAAAGCTCCGACACATGCTTGAACACGTCGTCGCCGCGGAATAGGAAAGAACCCAGCGCGGTACGAACCTGTGTCTCGGTCATGCGCGGATATGCGTCCCAAAGCTCGTCAATCGCAGTTTTGCTGTCAGTCAGACCCGCCTGTGCCTGGTCGAAATATCCGTACTGAACGCGGGAGCCGTACTTGAAACTTCCGAAATCCGGAGTGTACTGCCCCGTAAAAATTTTAAACAGCGATGTTTTTCCGCAGCCGTTTCCGCCGATGAGGAACACGCGCTCACCCTTTTTAATGTCGATATTTACATTGCGGAACAGCCGTTTGCCGTCAAAACTCAGCGCAATATCGTGGGCTTCGAACACGTCGTTTCCGCAGCCATCGGCGCTTTTAAAGCTGAAATGCAGCGAATCCGGAGCATCCTCGGGCTTCTCAAGGTCAGAGGCTATGCGGTCGATCTGTTTCTGCTTGCTTGCGATGGTCACGTAATTGTGCGCCTGATTCCAGCGTTTCTGCTGGTCGATAATTCCCTCAATCCTGCCTATCTCGCGCATCTTCGCTTCGTATTCCTTTCGGCGGCGTTCAAGATCCTCCGCTTTCAGCTCAAGGAATCGCGTGTAATTGCCCTTATAATCACGAATGTGGCAGTTTTCAAGTTCGATCGTGCGGTTCGTGACCTTATCCAGGAAATAACGGTCGTGGGAAATTACGATATATGCGCCGCGGTAGTCGTTAAGGAATTTTTCGAGCCACTCAACCGACTGAATATCAAGGTGGTTTGTAGGCTCGTCCAGGAGCAGCAGGTTGGCATCAGAAAGCAGCAGCTTTGTTAGCTGCAATTTTGATCTCTGACCTCCGCTCAATACGGAAACCTGCAATTTCAGGTCGCCCTCTGAGAATCCCAGACCCATCAGAGCAGACTGTGTGCGGCTCTTGTAGGTAAGTCCGCCTTCTCGCTCGAAGCGTTCGGTAAGCAGCGTCTGCCGTTCGATGGTCGCTGTGGAATGGTCGCCGCCGTCTATACGGTCGTGGAGCTCCTCAAGCTCAAGCTCCATATCTTCGAGCCATTCGAAAACCGTCAGGGCTTCGTCGTACAAGGTTTTGTCGGAATCCTTGCAGGCGAACTGCTCCATTACGCCGATCTTGCAGCTTCCAGCAATGTGAATTGCACCCTCGTCGGGAATGTGCTCGCCGCGCAGCATTCGGAACAGCGTTGTTTTGCCGCTGCCGTTGATTCCTACGAAACCTATCCTGTCGTTATCGTATACGTCAAGGGACACTCCGCTGAAAAGCGTCCTTTCAGCGAACGACATCGAGACATCATTTAAACTCAATAATAGCATTTCATCACCGGATCTCTCTATCAAAAAACCAGCCGCCGGTGTGTGCCGGCGGTTGGCTCATTGAATATTTCTATTTATTTTCCGATACCGCGGAGCTTTTCAGGTGCGTACTTTGTATTTACAAGGTAATCGTTAAGCTCAACGGAATAGCTGTCGTAAGTGCTCTTCAGCAGCTCGTCGAATGCGTCGTCCTTAATGCCGTGAAGAATGCCCTCATTCTGGGTCTCAAGCCATGACTTCATTGTAGTCACATCATCGCGGACAACTACGTAAACACAGTTCTCCTCTTCGTTCTCGAAAAGGGTTGCCTTTCCGTCAGCGGCAGTGTTCCAGACGTACTCCGTCAGCTTCTCGTTGAGAGAGGAAGAATCCTTTTTGATGTACTGCTCGCAGTCCTCGGCAGATTCCATCTTTTCAGCGGTCGCTGCGTCTATCTTGTCCTGAACGTACTTATCGTAGTCAGCGTCGCCGGTGCTGACGATCGGCTTGGTGTAAATTTCCTCTGCAGGAATTTCAGCTTCTGCGGTTTCGGCCGCGGCAGACTCAGCCGTTTCTGAAATTTCGGCGGTGGACTTGTCTGCCTCAGCAGTTTCAGCGGCTTCTGCGGTCTGCTTGGCTTCCTCAGTGGACTTAGCCTCCGCTGTGGAAGAATGTTCCTCAGCATAGCTGTCCTCTGCGTCGGTCCAAGCTTTATACTGTGCCGCTCTGAGGTCAAAATCGTACTGGATATCTACCCAGTCTTCGCCGGAGTTTGCACGGTCTGCGTAGCTCTGTGCAAGCTCTCTTATCTTCTCCTTGTCAGCGTCATCCTTTAGGGAAATTCCCTGATGGTCAGTGAACGTTACCTTCAACAGCTTAACAGCAGCGTAATTCTCGGTTGCATAACTGTTGATCTCGTCCTCCGATACCGGAGTCAGTCCGTCCTTGTCATAATTGTGGAGGAACACAGCGCTCTCCTTATAGCTGTTCTCGGTAATTTTACGGAGAGTGTCCTTGCTGATTCCCATGTTCTCGAAATGTTCGCCGAATGTGCTCTCCTCGATTCCGTAGTACTGAGCATAGTAACCGAGATCGTTGTCGAGTGACTTGATGTAGTCATTGATGGAATTATTATCATCATCCGAAAGGGTCAGTCCGTATTCGTCGAAAAGTGACTCTATCGCTACATAGCGCTTAACACGCTCAAGCGCATAGTCCTTGAGCCATGCGGAAGCCGGCTTGCCGTCGATTGTCTCGGTGAATACCGTAACCTCAGCGGTGCCTAGGGAATCACCCTTCTCCTCCTTTATTTTTGAGGAAGCCTCATTATACGCTGTGAGCTGAAGATCGTAAATGTAAATTCCATTAGGAATCTGCATTCCATTGATCGTTCCGATGTAGCCGCTGTCAGAGCAGCCTGTCATTGACGCAGCGCATACGATCGCACAGGAAGCTGCGATAAATCTTCTGTAGTTGTGTGACATCTATTATCCTCCTCAGGCTCTAAGTGTGATGTTCTTTTCAGCAAGTGCCTTGAGAACCTTTGCAACTACTGCGTCGGCTTCCTCGTCGGTCATGCTGCCGTCCTTACGGAGAACCAGCTTATAGGAAAGGCTCTTTTTACCCTCGGGTACCTGCTCGCCCTTGTACATATCGAATATTGACACGCTCTCAAGGTGCTTTGCATTCTTCCTGATGATATCAATTATCTCGTCAGAAGTAACCTCGTCGTCGCACACAAGGCTCAGGTCACGCGAGGTCGACGGGTACTTAGGAAGCGGCTTGTACTTGCGCTCCTCGCCGCGAGCCTCAAACAGCTTGGGAATATTCAGCTCTGCGCAATATACGCGGCAGCTTATGTCATAAGCCTCGGTAACCGCAGGGTGGAGTTCGCCAACTGTACCGAGCTTTACGTCGCCTGCATAGATATCAGCGCACCTGCCAGGGTGATATGTCTTGTTGTCCTTTACAGGAACAAATCTCGCGTCAACTACCAGGACATTCAGCAGCTCCTCAAGTGCGCCCTTGATGGTGAAGAAATCCTCGTCGGGACCGTAAGCGCACATTCCGAGGACGTCAGTTTCGATCGGAAGCTTTTCATTGGTAGGCTGGAATATTCTGCCCAGCTCGAAGAAGCGCGCCTCAAGGTTTCTGGCTCTGATATTTGTGTTGGCAACAGTCATCAGGGAGGGCAGCATGCTTGTACGCATTACGCTGGTGTCCTCGCCAAGCGGGTACTGGAGCACTACGGACTTCTTCATATCATCGCTGAAACGCAGCTTTTCATAGGAACGTGGTGAAATAAAGCTGAACGACATGGTTTCATAGAAGCCCTGAGCGAGCATGCAGTCAACCATCTTATTTTCAAAGTGCTGGCGGGGTGTGATCTCTCCAACGGACGAAAGCAGCGGAAGCGTGGTCGGAATCTCATTATAACCGTAGATTCGCGCAACTTCCTCTGCGAGGTCGCACTCGCGGACGATATCAACACGGGTATTCGGAACGATAACGTTTCCGTTCTCATAGCCGAAGCCCAGCTTCTTGAAAATTGCGATCTGCTCCTCAGCGGGAATATTTGTGCCGAGGTGCTCGTTTATCCAGTCGGTGTCAAGCTTTAATGTATGCGGAACCTTCTTTGCGTTGTCAACGTCGATGTACTCGCGGACTACCTCGCCGCAGCCGAGTTCCTCCACCAGCTCAAGTGCTCTCATGAGTGCAGCCTTGGAGTTGATCGGGTCGATTCCCTTCTCAAATCTGGAAGAAGCGTCGGTACGCTTGTTGATCTTCTTCGCAGTCATTCTTACGGATACTCCGTCGAAGCACGCCGCCTCGAATACGACCGTGTTAGTGTCGTCCATGATTCCGGAGAACTCGCCGCCCATTACGCCAGCAACTGCGATCGGCTTCTTTTCGTCTGCGATGATCAGCATTTCGGGGCTGAGAGTTACCTCGGAGCCGTCGAGAATCGTTATTTTCTCTCCCTGCTGAGCATTTCTGACGTTGATCTTGCCGCCTTCAACATAGCGGAGGTCGAACGCGTGCATGGGGTTGCCGTATTCCAGCATTACAAAGTTGGTTATGTCAACAAAATTATTGATGGAACGTACGCCGCTTGCCTTCAGTCTTTCAGCCATCCAGCGCGGAGAAGGTCCGATCTTTACATTCTTTACAACTGCCGCCATATAGCGGGAGCAGAGCTTGGTGTTCTGAACGTCAACGCTGATGTAATCACTGGCGCTGCCGTCAACACCCTTGAACTGCGGCTCCCTGACGTTCAGCGGCAGGTTGAAAGTCGCGGAAGCTTCCTTCGCGAGACCGAGCACGGAAAGGCAGTCGGGGCGGTTGTTTGTAATCTCGAACTCAACTGTGGTATCGTTGAATCCGAGTGCGTCATGAATATCCTCGCCGACGAACATCTTATCGAAATCCGGGTCGTCGTTCAGGATAAGAATACCCTCGTTGCTGGAGTACGGAACATCGGACTGATCAAGGTTAAGCTCCTCATAAGAACACATCATGCCTTCGCTGGGAACTCCGCGGAGCTTACCCTTCTTGATCTTCATGTAGGACATGTCCTTGTGGTTGTAGCAGGTAGCGTTATTGAGCGCAGCCGGAACAAACGCACCAACGAACACGTTCTGCGCAGAAGTAACGATCTGCACCGGCGCGTCCTTTCCTACATCGATCTGGCAAACCCAGAGTGTGTCAGCGTCGGGGTGCTTTTCCATAGCAACGCACTTGCCGACTACAACGTTTGTGATGTCGGCGCCCTGCTTTGTCCAGGTCTCGACCTTGCTTCCGCTCATGGTCATGCCGTCGCAGAATTCCTTTATAGGCATATCGGCTTTAACGTAGTCGTTAAGCCACTTCATTGAAAGATCCACTTTTATATTCTCCTTAATGTATTATTCAAATCAGAACTGCTCCAGGAAGCGCATGTTGTTCTCATAGAGAAGGCGCATATCCTCGATTTCATAACGGAGCATAGTAATACGCTCAATGCCTATGCCGAAAGCAAATCCGCTGTACTCCTCAGGGTCGATCCCGCAGTTTTCAAGGACTTCGGGACGTACAACGCCTGCACCGAGTATCTCGATCCAGCCTTCGCCCTTGCAGAGCGGGCAGCCCTTGCCGCCGCAGCGGAAGCACTGGAAGTCGATCTCGCAGCTAGGCTCTGTATACGGGAAGTGGTGGGGTCTGAACTTCAGCTTCATGCCCTCGCCGTAGAGCTTCTTTGCGAATGTATCCAGAGTGCCCTTGAGGTCGGCGAATGTGATCTTCTTGTCGATTACAAGACCCTCGCACTGGTGGAAGATAGGAGAATGTGTGCCGTCCACCTCATCGCGGCGGTAAACTCTGCCGGGGCTGATGATGGCGATAGGAGGCTTCTGCTTGAGCATGGTTCTTATCTGAACAGAGGATGTCTGGGTTCTCAGCAGGACGTCGTCATTAATATAGAATGTATCGTTAGGGTCTCTTGCGGGGTGTCCCTCAAGAGTGTTCAGCATGTCGAAGCAGTGCTTTGTGTCCTCAATCTCGGGACCGTCTACAACAGTATATCCCATTCCGTGGAATATGGACTTGAGGTCGTCGAGGACTATGTTCATCGGGTGGCGCTTTGCAATGAGCTTACGCTTTCCGGGCATGGTAACGTCGACTGTCTCGGTCTTTAAGCGCAGGTCAGTGAGCGCCGCCTTCAGCGAACCAGTCTTGTCCTTTACCGCATTCTCAATGTCAGCGCGGATCTCGTTTGCCATCTGACCGATGACCGGGCGCTCTTCAGCGGAAAGTCCGCCCATCTGCTTTAAGATAGCGGTAAGTTCGCCCTTCTTGCCGAGAAACTTAACACGGAGCGCGTCGATCTCCTTCATATCAGCGCTTTCTGTAACTGCCTTCAGCGCTTCTTCTCTGATCGCCTGTAACTGTTCTTTAATCATTGGTGTAGATCAATCCTTCCCTGTCGGAATATTTCAGGAGCTACTCCGCCTTTTTATCCGTGCAGAGTACCTTCTTTTATTCGATGTTTTTCAAAAACCATTTATCATTATACCACATAGCTGAAAAAATTTCAAGTGGTTCATGACATTTCGCCGCCTGCCTCCTCGGTCTGCGGTGTGTAGTCGCTGAATCTCACGGACATCAGCGTATCCTTGCCGTCCCAGCGGCTGATGGTGTACTCCATATACTTCTCCGGGAGCGCGCTTATTCCGCCCGTGCCGGCTACAGCCGCCAGCGTAGGCGGTACGTAGCCCACGATCACCGTGTAAACGTCGCCGTCCTCAGTCATGCTGATTATCTGCGGCGAGTAAGTCAGGTAACGGATATTCTTGTTGGCGGAGTAGGTGTGGGTTTCCCCATTGTAAGTGAACCTTAACTCGGCGGTGCCGACCGTCTGGTGATTCAGCGAAACCGTGGAGCCAAACAGCTCACGGCAGGAAGCAAGCACGTTGTATTCCGGAATCGTAAGTCCGTTGCCTTCATCCTTTGCAAATTCGGAGGTGTCCTGATTTAATAGGATATTCCATATCGCGCAGGAAATCTTAGATGAATCAGGTATCTCGTCAGGCTCCTCGAAGGGGGCGATATCGTTTACGACCACCGGATAAATGAACCGTGCGAACTCATTTTTTAACGAGGTATTGTCAAGCAGGTTCGACGTTATCTGCGCCACGAAGCGAACGCTCGATATAACGCCGATAACTGCCATTACGATCACTACAACCGCAAAAACGAAATAAAATCTGCTGCGCGGCTGCTTTCCCGAAACGGCCTGATCGCTTTCTGAGCCGCCAAGCTCCGCGATGTCGCTTTCAATATCCGGCTCGTCCAGATTGCCGAACAGCTCGTCGATCACGCGGCTTTCTTCCTGTGACTGCTTCTGAGCCTGCTCCTTATTCGGAGCCGCCGATGTTGTCTGATTATTGTTGTTCTTCTTTTTTCTTGCCATAAGATCCTTCCTAGCCGCGGATCTGACCATTGCCGTTGATCAGGTATTTATAAGTCGTGAGCGCTTCAAGCCCCATCGGGCCGCGTGCGTGCAGCTTCTGGGTGGAAATGCCTATTTCAGCGCCCAGCCCGAATTCAAAGCCGTCTGTAAAACGGGTGCTTGCATTTACGTAAACCGCCGCCGCGTCAATACGCTGCTGGAAGATCTCCGCGCTGCGAAGGCTCTGAGTTACGATGCACTCGCTATGCTTGGTGCCGAATCTGTTGATGTGCTCTATCGCTTCATCGAGGCTCTTGACGACTTTTGAGGAGAGCCTGTAGTCCAGAAACTCGGTCGCGTAATCGGTATCGTCTGCAATTTTCTCGACCTTCACAAGCTTCGCGGTTTCTTCATCGCCGCGTATCGCTATTCTGCCCTGCCACAGCATATCAAGCTTGCGGAACAGCTCCGGAGCCGCCTTCTCATGCACAAGGATATTCTCAATGGCATTGCACACTGAGGGTCTCTGGGTCTTGGCGTTGTTGATGATATTTACAGCCATGTCTATATCGGCGCTTTCGTCAACGTACACGTGGCAGTTGCCCTCGCCGGTCTGAATTACGGGAATCGTAGCGTTTTCGATCACCGCGTGAATAAGGCCGCCGCCGCCCCTCGGGATAAGCAGGTCGATGTACTTATTGAGCTTCATCATTGCGTTTGCAACGGCTCGGGAGGTGTCCTCGACAAGCTGTACTGCGTTTTCGTTTACGCCGCAGTTCCGGAGCGCTGTTCTCATAAGCCCTACAAGCGCTTTGTTGGAGTTTATCGCGTCGCTTCCGCCGCGGAGTATAACCGTGTTGCCCGCTTTGAAGCAAAGGGTTGCCGCGTCTACCGTGACATTCGGGCGGGACTCGAAAATAATACCGATAGTTCCGATCGGGACACGCTTTTTAATAACGTGCAGTCCGTTCGGAAGGTCGCTTCCGCCTATCACTGCACCAACCGGGTCGGGAAGTGATATCACCTTGTCTACGCCGTCAGCCATGCCGCCGATACGCTGCTCGGTGAGAGTCAGACGGTCGATCATCGCCTCGGACATTCCGTTTGCTCTTGCGGTCTCGATATCCAGCTTATTCGCACCGATTATTTCAGTAACGTGCGAACGAAGCAGGGAGGATATCTCAGAAAGAACGCGGTTCTTTTCGTTCGTTCCCATCACGGATATTGCGGGTTCCGCCGTTTTGGCGTTAGCGCCAAGTGTCTCAATGTATTCCATTAGATACCCCTTTCTCAGTTTGCCGCCTTGAAATATGTACAGGTCGGCTCGCCCTCGAACAGCTCATAGAGCAGAGCAGGATCCTGATTGCCGATTATGACCGTATCAATTCCTGCTTCCGTTGCGATCTGTGCCGCTTCGATCTTTGTAAGCATTCCGCCTGTGCCCAGTGCGCTTCCGGCTCCCTGCGCCGCGGCCACTATCTCCGGCGTGATCTTCTCAACCACCGGGATCAGTTTTGAGCCTGGCTGCTTCGGGTCGCCGTCGTATAGACCGTCAACGTCTGTCAGCATTACAAGCAGGTCGGCGTCGCAGAGTGAAGCAACTATCGCGGACAGTGTGTCGTTCTCGTCGAAATCGAGCTGTTTGATCGATATAGCGTCGTTTGCGTTGATTATCGGAACAACGCCCATCTCAAACAGACGGTTGAATGTGTTTATAACGTTGGTGCGGCGCTCCTTGTTTGAGATAACGTCGCGGGTCAGCAGAAGCTGAGCTACCGTGTGGTTATACTTGCCAAAAGTCTCACTATAGAACGTCATAAGCTCCGACTGACCAATCGCCGCTACCGCCTGCTTACCCGGAATATCCGTGGGCTTGCATGGGAGACCAGCCTGCGCGGCTCCGACTCCCTGTGCGCCGGAAGTCACGAAAACAACTTCCCTGCCGGAGTTTTTTATGTCGGACATAACTTCAATGAGGTGCTGGCACTTCCTGAGATTCAGGTGCCCGGTCGGATAGGCAAGCGTGGAGCTTCCCACCTTTATTACTATTCTTTTCTTGTTTTCAAACTGTTTCATGATATCCTCTTTCCGGTTCATGATCATAATTAAGAGGCAGTATCAGCCTCCGCACATAAACGTACATTCTATATTATAACAAAACTCGGTGCAAATTGCAACATATATCTGTAAAAAAACTAACAGCCGGATAAATTTTTCTGACAAATTGTCTGAAAATTATGCGAAATACATAAAAAACCTATTGATTTTTTATTGAGATTGTGGTAGAATTAATTGTATTCCTGCGGAAGTGTCCGTAGGTTAACTAAAAATTCAAGGAGTCAAAATGGATAATATAGCAGAACAGCTCGTTGAGAAACGCCGCACCGGGGCGGATCTCGCTAAAAAAATACTGATCTCCGCAGGCGCGCTGATCATCGCTTCGTTCTTCATGTACATTGCAATGATGGGATTTTTCGTGATGGTCATTCTCGCGGTGCTGGTTCTTGCAGGCGGCGTCTGGCTGCTCGGCAATTTTAACATTGAATACGAGTATATTCTCACAAATAACGATCTCGACATAGATAAAGTCATCGGTAAGAGAAAGCGCAAGCGCATGATCTCCCTGGACGTTTCCACCGCCGAGGCGTTCGCGCCCTATCCCGCTGAAAACGACGTTCCCGCCGACGCAACAGTGCATGCATACACAGGTTCTGAAACCGACGCTTACTATCTCGTCGTAAATCACAGCGGCTACGGAAAAGTCAAGCTCATCTTCAATCCGAACGAGAAAATGCGCGAAGCAATTACACAGGAGCTTCCTAACTCCCTCCGCATAAAGCTCAAGCACAACCTGCTCAACAAAGACTAAAAAGGAAGGCAGAAGTACGTATTGTTTCGTATTTCGTATTCAACATAATGGCAAACAATGTATTTATCCGCGTCGGAACCGACGTTATCGAGATCAAGCGGATCAGGCGCGCCTCCCGCAATCCGAAATTCCTGGCGAATTACTTTTCCGCTGATGAAATACGCTACCTGGTTTCGCGGAAACTGTCTGCGGAACTCATAGCCGAAAACTACTGCGCTAAAATGGCGTTCGCCAAGGCGATAGGAACAGGATTTCGAATCGTCCGCCCGAACGAGATCACAATACTGCGGGATCGGATAGGTTCACCGTTCATTATAACGACCGGGCGCGCGAAAATGCTCGAAGAACGCGAACACTATGAGTTCAATGTTTCCGTGGCTCACTGTAAGGATTACGCCACGGCGACCGTAATAGTAAACAGAGTATGATATTTGCGCCGCACGGCTGCTGCGGCGCATTTTTATGCAAAAAAGAGGTTTGTTATCATGAAACGACTGGTAATCGGAATGACCGCACACGTCGACTCCGGAAAGACGACACTTTCGGAAGCAATGCTCTATACCGCCGGGGAACTCCGCAAGCTGGGCAGAGTTGACCACGGCGACGCGTTCCTTGATACCGACCCCATAGAGCGAAGCCGCGGGATCACGATATTTTCAAAGCAGGCTGTAATGCGATTCGGCGGGAACGAATACACACTTCTTGACACTCCGGGTCACGTGGATTTTTCCGCTGAAACTGAACGCGCACTCCGTGTGCTGGACTACGCAGTGCTTGTGATCAGCGGCACAGACGGCGTTCAGAGCCACACTGAAACTATCTGGCGTCTGCTCAGGCGCTACAATATCCCAACGTTCATTTTTGTCAACAAAATGGATATCAGCTTTCTTGGCAAGGATTCCCTCGCGGCGGAGCTGAAGCGAAAGCTCTCGCTGGGCTGTGTTGAGTTTTCCGGGGAACGCTCAAAAGAGGAACTCTGCGAAGAGCTTGCTGAGTGCTCCGAGGATCTGATGAACTCATTTCTGGAGACCGGAAGCGTACCGCAAGAGCTTATTTCCGCGGCAATATTCCGGCGGGAAGTGTTTCCTGTAGTGTACGGCTCTGCGCTGAAGCTGAAAGGCGTGGAAACCCTGCTCCGGAGTATTGACAAATTCGCGTTTCAGCCGGAACAGTCCGGAGAATTCGGCGCGCTTATTTATAAAATAACCTCCGACGATCAGGGGGCGCGGCTTACTCACATGAAGATAACAGGCGGCTCTCTGAAGGTCAGAACTCTGCTTGACTGCGGCGGAAAACAGGAAAAGGTCAACCAGATACGCGTTTACTCCGGCACGAAGTTCACAGCCGTTGACGAGGCTGCTGCGGGAACTCTCTGCGCCGTGACCGGTCTGACCGCAGGCCGAGCCGGAGAAGGTCTGGGAACCGAGCGCGACCGTGAAGCTCCCCTGCTTGAGCCCGTGCTAACCTATCGCATGACGCTTCCGCCGAAAACCGATATCCCGACCACGCTTGCGAAGCTCCACGGACTTTGCGACGAGGATCCGATGCTGCGTATCGTCTGGAATGAACAGCTTAAAGAAATACACGTTCAGCTCATGGGCGAGATACAGCTTGAAGTGCTGAAAACCCTGATAAAAGAGCGTTTCGGGCTTGATGTCGGATTCGACCAGGGCAGCATTGCGTACAAGGAAACCATTGAAGCTCCGGTGGAGGGTGTTGGGCATTACGAACCGCTTCGGCACTACGCCGAGGTTCATCTGCTGCTTGAACCAGCCGAGCGCGGAACGGGGCTTCACTTTTCGGCGGACTGCCGCAAGGACGACCTGGACATCAACTGGCAGCGCCTGATACTGACCCATCTTGAGGAAAAGGTGCACATCGGAGTTCTGACCGGCTCGCCGATAACCGACATGCGCATAACCGTCGTCGCGGGAAAAGCGCACATCAAGCACACGGAGGGCGGAGATTTCCGTCAGGCTACCTACCGTGCTGTGCGGCAGGGTCTGCGCTCCGCGAGATCAGTGCTGCTTGAGCCTCGGTACGAATTCCGGCTGACCGTTCCGCAGGAGTGCACCGGGCGCGCTATGACAGACCTCCAGCGCATGAACGGAGAAATCGCCCCTCCGGAAACGGTGGGCGATGAAACTCTTTTCACGGGGAGCGCTCCGGTCTCTGAGCTTCGCGGCTACCAAAGCGAAGTGATAAGCTACACCCGCGGAAAAGGGCGGCTTAGCTGTATTCCTAAGGGGTATTTCCCATGCCACAACCCGGAGGAAGTCATTGAGAAGATAGGGTACGACGCAGATTCTGATGTTGATAATTCAGCGGACAGCGTATTCTGTTCGCACGGAGCAGGCGTGCTTGTTCCATGGAACGAAGCCCCGGCGCGCATGCACGTTGACAGCGGTCTCAGATTCGGGGAAAACGAGCGGGAAGAAATCGAGGAGATCGTCACCCCGCAGCTTGTGAATACGTATAAACAGCAGGTTGCCGCCGACAAGGAGCTAATGGAGATTTTCGAGCGCACCTACGGAAAAATCAAGCGTAACGAACGCTCAGCAATGCGTACGGAAAAGCACGTTCCGCAGCCGAAAACTCCAAAACTGCCGCCGGTTCCCAAAGGACCCGAATATCTCCTGGTCGACGGCTACAACATCATTTTCGGCTGGGAAGAACTGAACAAGCTGGCAAAGGAAAACCTGGACCTGGCTCGAACCCGCCTGATAAATATAATGTGCAACTACCAGGGATTCAGGCGCTGCAACCTGATCCTCGTTTTCGACGCATACCGGGTGAAGGGAAATCACCGGGAGATAGAAACCGAAATGGGAATTACAGTAGTCTATACAAAGGAAGCCGAAACCGCAGACATGTACATTGAAAAAACAGCACACGAGCTTGGCAGAAATCACCGTGTGCGCGTTGCCACCTCAGACAGCGTTGAGCAGATAATCATTCTCGGCAATGGAGCGATACGCGTATCAGCTGCTGAATTCCTCGCGGAAGTGACCGAGGTCGAGAACACCATCAGAAAAATAATCGAAGAAAAATACAACTAGGAGGTCGCAATGCTGACTTTAAGGGAGATAGCGCATATCCGGTCAGATTTCCCGGAGAAATTCGGGATTCCGCGGCAGAGCGGATTAGTTAGCGAACTTATCTCTACGGTCGTTTTCGAGCCGGAGTATCGGGTTCCGGAGGCGTTTCGCGGTCTTGAGATGTACACTCACGTGTGGCTCGTCTGGGAGTTCTCCAAAGCGGTCCGCGAGGACTGGAAGCCGACCGTCCGGCCGCCCCGGCTTGGAGGAAATACCCGCATGGGCGTTTTCGCGACGCGTTCGCCGTTTCGTCCGAATCCACTGGGTCTTAGCTGCGTAAAGCTTGAGAAAATCGAGCTGACCACCCCGGAAGGTCCGATAATACACGTCTCCGGCGCCGACCTCATGGACGGAACTCCCATCTACGATATCAAGCCTTATCTCCCTTACGTTGACTGCCGTCCCGAGGCTTCCAACGGTTTCGCACTGGCTCAGCAGGACGGCGTACTGAGTGTTGATATTCCTGTAGAGCTGGAAAACCTGATTCCACCTGAAAAGCGCGGTGCGCTCGTTTCGGTGCTTGCGCAGGATCCCAGACCGCAGTACATCTCAGATCCCCAGCGGGAATATACAATGAGCTTTGCCGGTTTTGAAATCACGTTCACCGTCGATGAAAATGACCTTACAGTAAAAAACATCAGGAAATCATAAAAGGAGCGTTCCACAGTGGAACGCTCCTTCGTTTTATTATGTTGCGATTCCCGCGAACTGGCTCTGGTAGAGCTTGTAATACTCGCCCTTCTGGGCTAGCAGTTCGTCGTGGTCTCCGGCTTCGACTACCTTTCCGCCGCTTATTACGACTATCTTGTCAGCGTCGCGGATAGTTGAAAGTCTGTGCGCGATTATAAGGCTCGTTCTGCCCTTCATGAGCGCTACCATCGCTTCCTGAATATGCATTTCAGTACGCGTGTCTATGCTGGAGGTCGCCTCGTCAAGTATAAGTATCTTCGGGTCTGCAAGCACTGCGCGGGCAATCGAAATAAGCTGCCGCTGCCCCTGGGAGAGGTTGCTTCCTCCTTCGGTCAGCATTGTGTTGTAACCGTCTGACAGCTTGGAAGCAAAGTCGTCTACCCTTGCAATTTTTGCCGCTTCAACGATCTCCTCATCGGTCGCGTCAATTCTGCCGTAGCGGATATTCTGCGCGATTGTGTCCGAGAAAATAACCGTATCCTGGAGCACTATTCCAATACTTCCGCGGAGCTTGTTCACCGGAATATTCCGGATATCCTGACCGTCCAGGGTTATAACGCCGCCGTCGATGTCGTAGAACCTTGTCAGCAGATTTACTACTGTTGTCTTGCCGCTGCCGGTGGCTCCGACTATCGCGATTTTCTGTCCGGATTTGACCCAAAGGTCGAAATGCTTCAGCACCTGCTCTCCCTTTACATAGGAGAAGTCGATATCCTTGAAGTTCAGGTCGCCCTTTACGTTTTCGATCTCGAACGGCTCGTTTCCACCCTGATCCTCCGGCTCGCTGTCCATTACGTCGAATACGCGCTCAGCGCCTGCAAGCGCGGACTGTATCTGCGCATACTGGTTTGCGATTTCGTTTATGGGTCTTGTGAACTGCTTGGAATAGGTTATGAATGCCTGAATTGTTCCTATCGAGATATAGAACATATCGGTTTCCGGCCGGGAAGCAAGAACCGCTCCCACAACGGCGATAAGAAGGAATCCGAAGTTACCGATCGTGTTCATGCACGGTCCCATTACGCCTCCGAGTATCTGCGCCTTGATTCCGACTGTTTTCAGCTCATCGCTGGTCTGGTTGAAATCCTCGCAGATCTTGCCTTCGTGCGTGAACGCCTTGACCGTCTTGCAGCCGCTGACAGCTTCTTCGATCTGACCGTTGAGCTGACCGAGCTTAGCCTGCTGTAACGGGAAGTACTTCCGCATGAACTTTGAAAGGAACTTGGTAACTAAAAGCGTCAGCACGATAGTCACCATGCTGACTATCGTCATAAGCCAGGAATGAATCAGCATCATGACAAAGCAGCCGATAAGCATTATAACTCCGGAAATAAGCGAACCGAGGGACTGCGAAACAGAGTTTGACACGTTCTCTACATCGTTCGTCATGCGGCTCAGAATATCGCCGTGCTTGTGGGTATCCATGTACTTTATCGGCAGTCTTGAGATCCTCGCAAAAAGATCCTTACGCATTACTCTTACGGTATACTGTGACAGCATAGCCGCAAAAAGGTTCTGGAAATATGTGAACACCGCCGAACAGAGATACACCGCGCCAAGCACGACAAGCCAGGTCACAAGCGCGTTCGCGTCAAGCTTTGCTATAGAGTCTATAGCGTTTGCCTGAATAGTCGGCGCAATGACGTTCAGCAGAGTTGCCACCAGCATTACCGCAAGCATTGCTATGATCAGCCGCCGGTTCTTACCGATGTATGTCAGAATACGGCTGAGGGTCGCCCTGAGATTTTTGGGCTTCTCGCCGGGCATCATTCCGGGAGGACCGCCGCGCCTTCCGCCGGGACCGCCTGGACCGCCTGGACCTCCGGGTCTCATATTAACTATGGGAGCTTCTTTAGCCAACCTGCTCAGCCCCCTCTCTCATCTGGGAATTGTAAATATCACGGTAAACGCTGCAATTCTTCATGAGATTATCGTGGGTATCAAATGCGGCTATTCTGCCGTTGTCGATTACCGCGATCTTATCCGCGCGCATTACGCTTGCAACTCGCTGCGCGATCATTATGACCGTAGTTCCCTTCAGCTTCTCGCGGAGAGCTTTTTGCAGCTTCGCGTCGGTGGAAAGGTCAAGCGCGGACATGCTGTCGTCGAATATTAATATTTCAGGATTCTTTACAATCGCTCTTGCAATTGAAAGTCTCTGCTTCTGACCGCCGGAAAGGGAGCTTCCCTTTTCGGTGATCATATCCTTGTAACCCTCGGTGAATCCGCTTATGAACTCATCTGCCTGGGCTATTTCAGCGGCGCGCCTTACTTCCTCGTCGGAGGCTTCGGCGTCGCCCCAGCGGATATTCTGCTCGATAGTTTCCGAGAACAGCTCGCTCTTCTGAAGAACAAAGCCTATTTTATGGCGGAGGTCGTCCAGCTTATAATCCTTGACGTTTACACCGTCAACGAGCACTTCGCCCTCGACTGCGTCATAGAAACGCGGAATCAGGCTTACAAGGGAGGTCTTGCCGCAGCCGGTCGCGCCGAGTATCGCTACGGTCTCGCCCTTGTTCACTTTGAAATTCAAGCCGGTCAGGACGTTTCCACTCTGAACTCCGGGATATCTGAATGAAACGCCGCGGAACTCAACGGTGCCGTTTTCTGGAGTTTCACTGCCTTCCGGGTAGGTTCCGTCGGAAATAACCGGATCAGCCTCGAGGACTTCCCTGATACGATTTGCGGAAGCGGTCGCTCTTGTTACCTGCTGGAACATCATGCCGATCATCATCATGGACATGAGTATCTGTGTGATGTAGGTTATAGCAGCCATGATGCTTCCGACCTGAGCCTCGCCTGCGGCAGCCCTTACGGAATCTCCGCCTATCCAGATTACCATGATAACGGACGCATTCATCAGTATAGAAAGCGTTGGAACAAGCAGAGCCATCAGCTTCTGAACGCGGAGGTTTGTGAAAACCAGCTCATCGTTTGCCTTGTTGAAACGCTCGTTTTCGTAATCCTCACGGGTATACGCCTTTACGACGCGTGCGCCGCTCACGTTCTCCTGAACAACGGAATTCACACGGTCAAGCTTGCCCTGAACAACGCTGAACAGCGGAGCGCCCTTTTTAAGAACCAGTACTATAATAATTATCTGTATCGGGAGGGTGAAAAGCAGTATGTAGCCGAATGTTGCATTTATCGAAAGCACCATTACGATGCCGCCGATAAACTGCATAAGTGTACGCACCATCATGCGCAGCGCCATGCCGACGAAATCCTGACAGGCGGTTATGTCGTTCGTTAGTCTGGTAACGAGCGATCCGATGGTGAATTTATCGGTCTGCTGAAAGGACATCTTCATTACCTTTGCGAATGCGTCCTTGCGCAGATCGTTCGAAAAATTCTGAGCCGCCATATTTCCGAACACGCCGGAAAGCACGCCGCCCAGGCAGCCGATGACCGTAAAAATCAGCATTTGACCGCCCAGGTTCAGAATAAGATGAATGTCCCCTGCCACGATACCTTCGTCAACAATTCTGGACATGAGGCTCGGCTGAACCAGGTCCATGCTGACCTCAAGAACCATGAAAAGCGGCGTCAGTAAAGCAAAATACCAGTATTTCTTCAGGTATTTCAATACCTTAGTCAATTATGTCTCCTCCAACTTCCCTGCGGAGGTTCTCGGTCATCTTTGCGAGGATCTTGCGCGCGGTAGCCTGCTCCTTCTCGGAGATGTCCTTCAGCATGAGCTGCTCTGCGCGGTCGAAAGCTTCAAGGATCTTTGCATGCATCTCTCTGCCCTTTTCTGTGATGTAAACGTGTGTCTCGCGGCGGTCTACGTCGTTCTTCTCGCGGCGAACGATGCCCTCGCGCTCCATGTTGCGCAGCGTAATGCTGATCGTGGGGGCCTTGAGCTGGGTAAGGTTTACAAGCTCGAGCTGGGTCATGCCGTCCTGCTCCATCAGCGGCTTCATAACGTGGCGGTAGGAGGAACGCATTCCGATTGCCTCAAGTTCGCGGCATACATACTTGCCGAACATGAACGAAGCGTCGTTCACGCTCTTTATTGTCTCGTTTCCCTTGAACATGTAGGTATTGTTGTTGCTGTTTTTCATCGTTTTGTCCTTTCTCAGTTGAGTTTGCATCGAAAAGTTAGTTTACTAATCAACTATTAATATTATAACAATTTTTTCGTTAAAGTCAATAAACATTAGGTGAAAAATTGATGAAAATTGACAAGAGCCTAAACGGTAATTTAATGATAGCCAATTTCACAATACTCCTGCCCAGCGCCTATTTCATCGGATTTTTGTTGATTATACAACACTGCTAACCTTTATGTCTTTTAAACTGTTACCGATTTGTAATCATTTTGTAACCGACTTGACATTTTTCAGCAAATAGTATATAATATTTCGTGGATCGTTTAATTTAACTGACATTTTCACTAAAACCTACATTATTCACAAAACCAAGGCATATTTCAGAAACGGAGCATCTAAATGATCAAAAAGCATACGGCTGCAATTGCAGCATTTTTCTCCCTGGCTTCCTTCACGACAATTAACGCTTCCGCCGCGGACAACTCTACATCACTTTCTCATTCCAGCGGTTATTACGACAATTCCCAGCTTGTCACGGTAGTAAACTACGATGATGAAACCGATATCTATTTCACAACCGACGGCTCCAAGCCCGGTACTGACTCCGCGCTGTACGACGGCACTCCGATCTCCGTATCGGAAAACACGGTCGTACGAATTGCGGCTTACAGCGGCGAGGATCTTATCAATACTGCCAAGGCTTCTATCAAAATACGTACCGCTTCACCATCGGCGTCCTCTGAGGGCGGCGAATACAGCGATGCTGTAAAGGTAAAGCTCACATGCAGCGACCCTGACGCGGTAATCTATTACACTACGGACGGCTCGACCCCTACAAAGGATTCGGCAAAGTACAAGAAGGCAATAACCATCAGCGATTCCACTACACTGAAATTCGCGACCATCGCACCGGACAAGTCCCGGAGCAAGGTAGTTACCGAAAAATACGTCATCAAGCAGACCGATTTCGACGACCCGATGTGCCAGGCGCTCTTTGAGCTTGTCAACGAGACCCGCGCCGAGTACGGACTGTCGCCGCTCAAGGCTCACACAGCACTGACGGAAGCCGCTCAGGTACGCGCAAAGGAGTACTCGTACTATCAGTCGCACTACCGCCCCGATGGAAGCAGATGGGACACTATCCTTTCCGCTTACGGTCTGAAAACGAATATACGCGCCGAAAACCTCGCATACTATTACACCTCCGCGAAGCAGGCAATGAAGTGCTGGATGAACGACCCTTATCACCGCGGAAATATTCTGAATCCCGATACCGAGTACATAGGTCTGGCATGCTACAATAACGGCTGGTGCAACTACTGGTGCCAGTTATTCATCGGGTGAGATAATGATCAGAAAAATCCTTTCGCATGATACCTGCGCTCAATGCAGGCTATGCTGCACTTTCGTTGAAAGCGACAAGTGGGAGATCCCGCTTTTCACAGGAAAATCAGAAACAGAAACCGCTGAGGGATTCGCACCGGTTCGGAAGATTCCAGGAACTCAAAGCTGCGTTTTCGATATGAAATTCAACGGAGATGAGATAATCTACTGCCCTGCCGCCAGCGACCACGGGTGCGTACTCGGTGACAAACGTCCGTTCGACTGCAAAATATGGCCGTTCCGCGTGAACAAGCTAAACGATATGTATGTTATTACGCTCTCGCCGGTCTGTCCGGCGGTAAAGAAACTTCCGCTGGAATCGCTCTGCGAGTTCGTGAAAGCTGATGATTTCGCCGATATGCTGTTCAGTCATGCGGCTGAGTTTCCCGAATCAGTGAAACCCTACGAGGACGGCTACCCAATTCTCGCCGTCGAAAAAAACAAATGATAATCAGGCTGCTTTAATTGCAGCCTTGTTTTATATAATAAGCAATTTATCCGGACAAATTCCGAAAATGCAACTCAACGTAACATTTATGTAAGCTGCGGTTGGTGGAATTGAGCAACAAAATGATGTATAATTATGACGAGGTGAAAACATGAGCATTGAGTTCAACAATCTCAAGCTGTTCCGCAAGCAGAACGGCTTTACCCAGGAAGAAGTAGCCGAAAAGCTGAACGTTTCACGGCAGGCAGTAGCAAAATGGGAAAGCGGCGAGACGGTCCCGGATATAGAAAACTGCATTGCGCTTGCTGATATCTACGGCACCACCGTAGACATGCTGGTGCGCAATCTGACGGAGGTCTCCGACAGTCAGGACGGCAAAAAGCACATATTCGGCTTCTCCAAAATGAACGACAAGGGACAGATAACTCTGCCGAAGAAATGCCGCGAGGTATTCGGACTCAACCCCGGCGACGCTATACTTGTTCTTGGGGACGAGGACAAGGGAATGGCTCTCGTGAAGCTGGGCGGAGTTATAGAGGACGCCAGAAATGCGTCAGGAGGCAAACGCAATGACAGCAGTACAGACAAGAGAGCTGACAAAAAGGTACAAAGGAAAAACAGCGGTAAACAGCCTTGACATAACCGTTGAAAAGGGCGAGCTGTTCGCGCTTCTCGGAGTGAACGGCGCCGGAAAGACCACGACCATCCGCATGCTCACATGCCTTTCGAAACCGACGGGCGGCGAGGCTTACGTCTGCGGACACAACGTATCTACAGAGAGCGCGCTTGTGAAAAAGGCAGTCGGAGTTTCCCCGCAGGACACCGCAGTAGCAGAGAATCTCACCGTTCGGGAAAACCTCGAGCTGATGGCGAAAATCTACGGATTTACACAAGAGAAACGAAACGAACGCGTCGCGGAAATGCAGCGCATGTTCAAGCTTGACGAAGTAATGGAACAGCGCACCAAGACGCTTTCCGGCGGCTGGAAGCGGCGGGTCTCCATCGCGATGGCTCTTATTTCGGAGCCGGAGGTGCTTTTCCTTGACGAGCCTACACTCGGTCTGGACGTACTAGCGCGCCGCGAACTCTGGAGCGCTATACAGTCACTCAAGGGAAGCATGACAGTGATACTGACCACCCACTACATGGAGGAAGCAGAACAGCTTTCCGACCGTATTGCAATTATGGTCAGCGGGAAACTACGCGCGGTCGGAACCCTCTCCGAACTTGAAGCGCTGACCGGTGAAAAAGGCCTGGAAAACGCGTTCATCAAAATCGCCGAAAGCTCCGAAGGGGGTGAAGCAGTATGAACAGAATACTCGCTTTTTCCGGCCGGAATCTGAAGGAACTCCTCCGTGACCCGCTGAGCTACATATTCTGCCTTGGATTCCCGCTTGTAATGCTGGTGATAATGAGCATTGTAAATCAGAGCATACCTCCCGAAGCCGGAATGACGATTTTCAATATTGAGAATCTTGCCGGTGGTATCGCGATGTTCGGGCAGTCGTTCATCATGCTTTTCACATGCCTGTCGGTCTCAAAAGACCGCAGCGGAGCGTTCCTGACGCGGCTGTATGCGTCCCCGATGAAAAGCTTTGATTTTATTGCAGGCTACACGTTTCCCGTGCTTGCGCTTTCTGTTATTCAGTCTGTTATCACTTTTGCGGCTTCCATGACTGCTGGGGCTGTGATGGGAACAAACACGATAAGTGCAGGCGGTGCGTTAATGGCTGTAGTTGTGCTGATTCCCGGCGCGGTGTTCTTTATCGCCGCTGGGCTGCTGTTCGGTTCGCTTTTCAATGAAAAGGCGGCTCCCGGGCTTTGCTCGATCATAATTTCTCTTGCCTCGCTGCTTGGCTGCGTGTGGTTCGACGCGGAAGGCGCGGGCGGAGTTATGCTCGGCGTATGCAGGGCGCTTCCCTTCTATCACTGCGTTAAAGCGGCGCGAATGGCTGCTGCGCTTGAATTCAGCGGAATCGGCATTCATATTCTGATCGTCGCGGCTTATGCAGCTTTGTTCTCGGTGCTCGCTTCTTTTGTGTTTCATAGGAAAATGCGCGCTGATCTTTCGTAATTGCTGCAATAATTTAAAACACCCCGCCGACAGCAGGGTGTTTTCTTATGTCTCTTTTTTTCGGAAGCACAGAGCGGCAGCCATAAATACGGCGGCTCCTGCAAGGATTTCAGCAGGATATATCAGTAGAGTTTCCTGCGGTATAATCATCGGAAGCACTCCAAGCGCGCCTGCCGGCGGAATGAACTGCCCGGCGAACTTCATTATGATAAGCGCCGCAGCAACAGACAGAATCGCCGCAAGGGTCAGCGGCAGTCCCGCATTACAGCACAGCAGATACCTCAGCAAAGCGCCGGTCAGGGCGCAGCCCGTAATTATAAGCACGGTTTTTACCGGCTTTGAGCGCGCCTTGCTCTGCGGATCTGAAAACTCCGTGAACGCAACCAGAAGCGGGGGAGCAATACAGAACTGCACTCCGAAATGTATCAGCGGGAACGCCAGAGCTGCAGCTGCTCCTACTCTTACTATAGCAGATATCCACCTGAATTTATCCGGCTTTGCGAGCGGCACAAAATCCTCTTTTTCGCACACACCGGCGCGTTCAAGAATGTACTGTGCCAGGCAGGTCAGAGCCGTCATAGTCACTGCCGATATCGGATAAATTATTGTTTCGGTATCCATAAGAACAGGCAGCGCCGCAGCAGAAATAAGCGGCGCAAAACTAGTTCCGGACATCAGATAAATCACCTGACACAGAGCAAAAGCCGCTGTTAATCCTACCGCTTTGGGAAACGGGCTGAACCTTACTATCAGTATTCCGATAACAGAACATACCGCGATAAGGAGTATCATACGCGCGCGGCTGACCTTCCACGAGTGCTTCGGAGCGGCAATTGCTCCGACGGTCAGCGCGGTTATTTCCGGAAATATTATCTCCTTTTCACCGAGCAGTTCCGATACGCCAACCATTGCTGCCGCAAGAGCAATACAGACTATTGAACGTACAGCGTAATTCCATCTTTGATTCACTTGCAGCGCTCTCCGTATTCGCAGCCGACATGCTCCGCGCGTATATCGTCGACAAGGAACAGCTTTCCGTCGTCGTCCCTGCCGTAAAGCTTTATTCTGCCCTTGCCCGTTCCGCCGTTCCAGAGACGCTTCAGCGGCATGGAGCCGTCCGGTGCTTCATAGTTCATGAACAGCATTTCCGACTTCGGACAGCTTATACGAGCCTCCATTTTTCCGTATGCGGAGGTCTGCGAAACATGCCACCTGATTTCAGTCTCCGTCTCGCCGCAGTCGAATCTGGTCTGTGTGAACAGCGCGGGCTTCGAGAAGTTAAATTCGAACTCCCTGCCCTCATAATAAAATGCGGAGAGAAGCTGCCTCCCGAGGGATATTCCGGCAACCTTCGGCTGACCTCCTCCGATGTCGAACGCGCTGTTTTTCAGCGCCTTTCCGGTCAGGTTGCTGAACAGGTCGCTGGAACTGAGCCATACCCAGGGCGACGTGAATCCCCTGCCCCAGTTCTTGTCTGCGTAGCCGTAACAGCGCTCCGGGGTGACTTCGTACTTTTCGCCGTCGAACTCAACTTCGCCGGCGTAGGCGGTTTTCATGCCCTCGGCATGCCAGTACATTTCAAACGCCTGAGCCGCACGGAAAGGCTTTGCGGCTCCGTAGCCCACATTGAATGCGATCTGCTTGTCAAGCCGGAGATCCCAGCGCATTTTCCCGGCGGAACACATGTATTCCGGGTGCTCTGCGCATTCCTCCTCGGAAAGGTCGACGCTGCCCTTCAGCACAAAATCAGAAGCGAAGCAGTCGTCGGCTAAAACGGAGTAGGGAGCAACCTGGCTGACGCTCGCCTTATTCCAGCCAAAAAAACGGTGGATCTGCTTGGCTCCCTCGCCCCACGCGCCGGCTTTCACCATCAGGTATGATGGCTTTACGCCGTTATCGCGGCAGAACGGAAGCTGACCGAATGTCGGCGCCCTGCCGCCAAATTCCGGGTTGCAGAGGAAGAACTCCACGAAAAACGAGCGCTCCTCTCCGGTGCGTACGTTGACTCCGGTAAAGCTGTGCCACCACCAGTCGTAGCCCTCGCTGCGCAGAGGGCCTTTGAGCATACAGGCGTTGCGGTTAAGGTCATGTATATTGAAGCTCATGTTAAAATCTCCTTTATGACATTAGGTCACCTCTAAAAACCTTGTTTGAGTGAAAATGTGTATAGCACACCGACTGCTTCTTCAAACCTCCTCGTAAGGCATACAGCCTTACTTCGTCGGCTTTCATCGCATTCGGCGCACTCTACCCATTTTCCCTTTTCAAACCGGTTTTTAGAGGTTCCCATTATTTTCATATAATGATTATATCACACAAAACAACATTAGTCAATTACTATTTCCTGCTATTGCAAATAATGCTGAAATGTTGTATAATAAATATAAGGCGTTTATCAAAACAAATTACATTTCAGCAAGTTACGATTTAGAATCCGGGAAGTGACGACAATGGAAAGAAACAGCAGAACCAGTCTCTACGAAAAGCTGTACAACGAAATAAAGCAGGAGATCATATGCGGAAAGCTCAAAGAAGGGGCGAAGCTGCCTTCAAAGCGCGCTCAGGCGGAGCGGCTCGGGATAAGCGTAGTCACAGTTGAGAACGCGTACGCGCAGCTTCTGGCGGAGGGCTACATCGCCGCAAGGGAGCGCAGCGGCTACTATGTCTGCGCTGCGGAATTCCCCGCGCCGCAAGCCGCCGAAACTTCCGCACAAGCTGAAAATGACGAGCGTGAAGAAACAACCGCAGAACCTCCGCAGCAGTTTGGAAGCGAGCTGTTCCCATTTTCAGTATGGACGCGCCTAATGCGAACGGTGATCCTTGAAAAAGGGAGCGCAATACTTGCTCCGGTTCCGCCGGGCGGTGCTCCGGAGCTTCAGGCGGCTATCTCGGCTCACCTGAGAAGCTACCGTGGAATAGCAGTACCTCCGCACCGGATAATCGTCGGCGCTGGTACTGAATACCTCAATAACCTGCTGGTGCAGCTTCTTGGAAGCGGTCTTACCTACGCCGTTGAGAACCCGGGATATCATAAGCCCGCGCGTATCTATCGGCTGAACGGCGCGCTCTGTCTCCCAATCGGAATCGATCAGCACGGAATACTTGCCGACGAGCTGTACTATAAAAATGTGGACGTGGCTCATATTTCCCCGGCTCACCATTTCCCCACCGGAATAGTTATGCCGATCTCCCGGCGGCTGGAGCTTATGAAATGGGCTTCCAGGCGCAATGGCTACATCATCGAGGACGACTACGACAGCGAATTCCGTTGGGGCGGAAAGCCGCTTCCAACCATGTTCGGCATGGACGCCTCCGGACGCGTTATCTACATGAATACGTTCAGCATGACTATTGCCCCGTCGGTCAGAATAAGCTACGTCTGCCTGCCGCAGGAACTTTACGAACGCTGGAAGGAGCGCCTGGGATTCTGCTCCTGCCCGGTACCCGCGTTCGAGCAGTACACGCTTGCGCGGTTCATTGAAAGCGGTCATTTTGAGCGCCACATCAGCCGCATGCGCAAGTACTACCGCAGGATACGTGAACTCACCCTCGCCCTGGCGGTGCGCACCTGCGGGGAGGACAGCATTTCCGAAGAAAACGCCGGGCTTCACTTCCTGATGGACATTCCGGCGGACTCCGGGCTTCCTGGAATATTCACTGAATGCGGTGTGCGGGTTACGCCGCTTGACGAATACTATGATGAAGGCTCCGCGCCTCCTGATTCAGCCGCTGGCAGGTTCGTGGTGAACTACTCAGCCGCCGATGAAAAGAAACTTTCAGAGCAATAAATGATCCCGGAGTACTCGCTCCGGGATTTGCTTATCTGTGATTTTTCTGGTACTCGGCAAGAAACCTGCGGATTTTTCCAGTAACCGGAGCCTTCCGGTCGAGTGTGACTTGCTGTTCTATCTCAAAAATGACAGCCTGCGCCGACGCTTCGTCGGTGTACTCGACTTCAAGCTCGAAGTCCGTCCTGCCGAAATATTCGCTTTTATCGAGGTCGATCTCCGCGCCGTCAAAACGCTTCACGCTCCGGTAGGTCGAAAGCGAGCCGAGCAGCTTTACATCGGGAAGTCCAGCCGCGCCGCTGAATTCGGAAAGCTCCTGACCTGATATGAATTCGGGAATACTGGTAAGCTCGCGCTCCAGCTCGATTCTGGAAACGGCGCCGCTTGAGTTCTCGTGCGCCGGGAGTTTCACCTGCAAATAGAATCTGCCGCCTAAAGTACGTACACGACATGTGATATGCCGTCCGCTGAGCTCACCGGATTCGCTGTCGTAATACCAGTTGACCTGCTCTACCTCGGTGTCCCAGCTATAAAATGTATGGATCGCATCGTACTGCTCTTTTGAAAGCATTATCTTGAATTCGTTCTCGATCATTCAGCACCTCAGATGTAATCCATCAGCCCGCGTACGCTGACTTCTCCGGAATTTACCTCAAACCTGCCGTTTTCGTCGGAGCAGACCAGGAACCCGTTCGGAGCGATTCCCTCGGCGAACGCTTCGCGCTCGCTGCCGTTTTCGATAATGCGTATCTTCTTCCCAACGGTAAGACAGCGTTTGACGTACTTTTCACGCACGGACTCGAAGCCTGACCTGGAGTAGCTGTAAAGCCGCTCGGCGATGTCCTCCGCGAGCTTATCCCTGTCGTTTATCGTCACACCGGTCAGCATTTCCACCGAGCCGCCGTGGGGGATATTCGCCTTTTCAAAGAATTCCGCAGTCTGAGCGAGATTCACGCCGATACCGCATACTATATCCATTGAGGAACCAAAGCATACGCTCTCGCATAAAATACCACATAGCTTGTGACCGTGCAGTATGATGTCGTTGGGCCATTTGATTCCAAGCTCCTCGCCGGGAAGCAGCGGCTCAAGAGCTTCACAGACCGCGACACCGGCGCACAGCGTCAGCGTGTCAGGGTGCGGGGGCTGTTTCAGCAGAAGCGACAGCGGCAGCATTCCCTGGTCGGCAAGCCATTCGTGACCGCGCCTTCCCTTTCCGGCGGTCTGTATTCTTGCGGTCACAAGGGTCCCGTCGGGTAATTCGCCGCGGTTCAGCTTCAGGTAATTGTTGGTCGAATCGACCTCGTCAAGCGTTATTATCCGGTTCAGCACTCTTTTTCACCTTCATCAGACTCATTCTAATCTCGCCGTCACTGGAGATGTTTATTATCCCATAAGATGGCTCGGTGTGGTTCCTGGGGCTGTCAGGGCTGCCGGGATTCATTACGTACACTCCGTCAATCACCTCGGTGCGGTGGAGGTGCGTGTGTCCGTAAAGCGCGATTTTGCAGTCGTTCTGCTTGGCTTCTTCGACCAGCTCCTCAAGACCTGCATGCACATTCTGATTATGACCGTGGCAGCAGAAGATCTTGTAGCCGCTCACGGTCACGATTTCCTTTGAACGGTGCATTCCGTAGTCGCAGTTGCCCGCAACGTAGATCATCGGCTTTTCCGGGTGGAGATTGTGGATATCCCGCGCTTCGTTCTCGCCGTCGCCAAGATGTATTATCAGGTCTGCGTCCAGGTTTTCATTTACGATATCGTCCAGAACTGCAAAATTGCGGTGCGTATCTGATACAACTAATATTTTCAAGCTATGGGTTTCCTTTCCGAATGGTATAATTTTTCTATTTACGTTCTAGTTATACATATTATATCATAAAAATGATTTGAATTAAAGGGGGCTTTGAGGTTTTTTCACGAAAAATTCACACAGCTTTACACAATCTGCCATATCACAGGAGGTACATGTCATGAATAACAACGAGTTTGACAATCTGATAAAGTCTGCAAGTGAAAAGCTCGGCTCATCGCCAGAAAGCCTCAGGAAAACAATCGAAAAGAAGGATCTGAGCGCGCTTTCGTCGATACTGACAAAGAGCGACAAAGAAAAGCTCCGCCGCGTCCTTGCGGATAAAGAACTGATGAAACAGCTAAAATCCGCAGGCTCACCCGAGGAGGTACTCAAGCTGCTGGGCAGCATGAAATAGCGCGAACAGGAGGTACGGCGCATGGACAATATAGAAGATATTCTCCGTGCGCTGGCCGAGGACGCACCGGAGGACAGCGGCTCCAAAGACGAAGTCTCGCAGGACGGCGGGCTTTTTTCCGGGCTTGACCTCGGGAGCATGGCAAAAATCGCTGGACTTCTCAGCGCTGCCGGGAACACCTCCGACGATGAGAAGCTGCTCATGGCGCTGAAACCCCTTCTGCGGGAAGAAAACCGCGGCAAGGTCGACACTGCGATGCGGCTGCTGAAGCTCATCGAGCTGCTCCCGCTGCTGAAAGAAAGCGGTATTTTCGGAAAACTGGGGGGATAAATATGGTCTGGAATTCTGAGCAGTCACCGCTTTACCGCACGGTGGAGTCCTTCAATAATTCCACGTGCAAGCCGGATGAAGATCCCGTTGAACGTCAGTGCGGGGAACCGAAATGCGGAGCCGCACCGGAAGTCGGAAAATGCCGCTCTGAACAGCCGCGGAAATGCTCCCCGCCGCCCGGAAACATCGGAGGAATTCTGCAAAAGCTTACCGGAGACAGGGATTCGCTGCTTATCATCGCTCTTATAATCCTTCTATGGCGCGAAAAAGCCGATATGAAGCTCATTGCGGCGCTTGCGTTCATTCTCCTGACGTGAATTTTTGATGAAAATTAAAAAAAAACGTTGTCCCTACTTGAAATTTTTCGCAGGATAGAGTATAATATATTTAATTGTAACAAAGGCTTCGATCAGTCAGAGTACCCGGGTTCCCCTCCCCCAGAGAGCGGCGCATTGGTGAGAGCGCTGCGGAAGGCTCCGGTGAAAGTGCGGCTGTGAGCCCGGCCGGCGAAATCACAGTAGCCGTCTGCGTTTCCCCGCGTTAAGGGGCTTTGAGGGGCATTTGCCCGAAGCGAAGTGGAACCGCGGTAAAACGCCTTCGCACCACACCGGTGCGGAGGTTTTTTTGTACGCGGTGTGCAGTTCCTTTTAGCATGATACCCGGAGGTTACTATGTTTGACCGTCTCAAAGAAGAGATAAATTCGATAAAGGCGCGCGACCCCGCCGTGCGGTCGGCGCTGGAGGTCATATTCCTTTATCCGTCGTTCAAGGCGGTGAGGTCTTACCGCAGGGCGCACTGGTTCTACGAACACGGGCATTTCTTCATTGCCCGGTGGATATCCCAGAGCTGCCGCAACAGAACCGGCATTGAGATACACCCCGGCGCTAAGATCGGCAAGGGTCTGTTTATCGACCACGGCGCGGGCGTCGTTATCGGCGAGACTACTGAAATCGGCGACTACTGTACGCTCTACCAGAATGTCACACTCGGCGGCACCGGCAAGGACACTGGAAAACGCCACCCGACCCTGGGAAACAACGTGCTGGTCGGCGCGGGCGCAAGAGTTCTGGGACCGATGAAGATAGGCGACAACTCCAAAATCGCCGCCAACGCCGTAGTTCTTGAGGAAGTCCCGCCGAACTGCACGGCAGTCGGTGTTCCCGCGAGGGTCGTGAAGCGCGACGGCGTTCGCGTAGGCAACAGCGACCTCGATCAGATCCACATTCCGGATCCGGTTTCTCAGCTCCTCTGCGAACACATGTACAAGATAGAGTGTTTGCAGCAGGAGATAGACGACCTGAAAAAACAGCTTGACAGCAAGAACAATAACTCTCAGGAGGAAAAATAATATGCAGATCTACAACACCATGACAAGACAGAAAGAGGAGCTGAAGCCCATCACTCCCGGCACCGTAAAAATCTACGCATGCGGTCCTACGGTCTACAACCTTATCCACATCGGAAACGCCCGCGCCCTGTGCGTATTCGACACGCTCCGCAGGTATCTTGAGTTCCGCGGATACAAGGTTTTCTATGTTCAGAACTTCACCGATGTCGACGACAAGATAATCAAGAAGGCAAACGAGCTCGGCAAGACCGCTCACGAGGTTTCCGAGAATGCTATCAGAGAATACTTCACAGACGCCGACGGTCTGAACGTACGCCGTGCCGACGTTCACCCGAAGGTAACCGAGAACATGGATATAATCATCGACATCGTAAAGACCCTCATTGAAAAGGGTTTCGCTTACGAGGCCGACGGCGACGTTTACTTCGAGACCTCCAAGTTCCCGGAATACGGCAAGCTTTCACACATGCCGCTTGAGGATCTCCAGGCGGGTGCGCGCATAGAGGTCGGCGAAAAGAAGCGCGACCCGATGGACTTTGCAGTATGGAAAGCTGCTAAGCCAGGCGAGCCCTACTGGGATTCCCCGTTCGGCAAGGGCAGACCCGGCTGGCACATCGAGTGCTCCGCTATGAGCCGCCACTACATCGGCGACACCCTCGACATTCACGGCGGCGGCGCAGACCTTATCTTCCCGCACCATGAAAATGAGATAGCACAGAGCGAATGCGCTACCGGTCAGCCCCTCGCAAATATCTGGATGCACAACGGAATGCTCAATGTTGACGGCACCAAGATGTCAAAGTCGAAGGGCAACTTCTTCATGGTAAGAGATCTTTCGAAAGAATACGGCTACGAGCCTATCCGCTTCATGCTGCTCTCCGTTCACTACAGAAGCCAGCTCAACTACACACTTGATGTTATCGAAAGCTGCAAGGCTGCACTCCAGAGACTTTACACCTGCCGCGACACTCTGAACCGCGCAATCGAGGCGGCTCCCGAAGGCGAGGCTTCCGCACAGGCTCTCGCAGATGTCAAGGAGGCTCAGGAGCAGTTTATCCGCGTAATGGACGACGATTTCAACACAGCCGACGGAATTTCGACGATATTCGAGCTTGTCCGCAAGATAAATACCGCAGTTTCCGCAGGTAATGCGACTAAGGGCACCCTCAAGGCGTATAACGACGAGTTCACGGCATTGACAAACGTGCTCGGTCTGTTGTATAATAATAACGATGAGGAGCAGATCCCCGCTGAGATCACTGAGCTCATCGAAAAGCGCAAGGAAGCCCGCAAGGCTAAGGATTTCGCACTTGCAGACTCCATTCGCGACCAGATAAAGGCGCTCGGCTGGGTAGTTGAGGAGACCCGTCAGGGCACCATCGTCAAGAAAGCATGATTTGAGGATACTGATGAAAAAAAGAATTATTGCCGCGCTCGCGGCTCTCTCCGTGCTGGGAAGCACTCTCGCTCTCTCAGGGTGCACGTTCACAAGCTCGAACTACAACGCAATGCAGGACTACGATTTTTCAAGCATTCAGCTTGTTCAGCTTGAGGCTCCGCAGGAAGGCGACACTATAGCTATATTTGACACCGATCTCGGTGAATTCCGCGCGGTGCTCTACGATGAATACTGCCCGAACACTGTGGCGGCGTTCGTTGAGCGCGCAAACGCCGGAAAGTACGACGGTCTGCCGGTTTACGCGGTGGTTCAGGACACCTATTTTCTCACCGGCGGCCATGAAAACGACAAGGGAGTATACACCGGGCGCGACAGCGACGACGAAGCGCTCGCGCATGAGTACAATGTTGATCTCTGGCCGTTCCGCGGCGCACTCGTTACCTACTCGGAGCTTCCGGGTTACTCCGACGCGCGCTACCTCGTCTGCAACAACGACGACACAATGACGCAGGAGCAGATCGACGAGCTGAAAAAATCCATGACTGAAAGCGAAAAGCGCACCGACGTTGAAAAAGCTAACCTCTCGAATCTGTTCGACAAGTTCATCGAGGTGGGAGGCGTGTTCGGAATGTCTGGCTCGGTGACGGTTTTCGGTCAGACATACGAAGGTCTTGACGTGGTTGAAAAGCTCTGTAATATCCAGTCGGACGAAAACACCTACCGCGCCGTTGATACAGTGCTCGTGAAGTCGGTAACTATCAGCGAATACCATGCGGACGGCGAAAGCTCCGGCACGGCAGAGCAATAAGAAAGGGACGCAAAATGAAGATAAGAAAACTCATGGCATGTATGCTTGCAGCGGTATGCGCTGCAGGATTCACAGCATGCTCCAGCAACACAAGCAGCGCGGACAGCTCCGTTGTTTCGGAAAGCTCCGACAACGGCGGCAGCGCTTCCTCTGACTCCACGGCGGCTGAGATGGTGAAAAACGCTCCGGCTACCGGCGGAAATATCGGCGATGTTTCGATACAGTCCGGCGATATCGTGGCTGAATTTGAAATCGACGGCTTCGGAACCATCAAGGCGAAGCTGTTCCCCGATATCGCGCCTGTCGGCGTTCAGAACTTCATTCAGCTTGCACAGGACGGTTACTACACCGGCAAGAATATCCACCGCGTGATCTCTGATTTTATGCTCCAGGGCGGTTCTGAGAACGGCGACGGCACCGGCGGTTCCGCTGCTTACTCCGGCGAGGGAAGCTCCTCTGATTCTTTCGGCGTTGAGGCTGACGAGAATGCACGCCACTTCTATGGCGCTCTCTGCTACGCTAACGCGCTCGGTCAGAATTCCACGCAGTTCTACATCGTAAACAGCAAAGAGGCACAGGATATCGGTTCGCTTGATACGAGCCGCATTTCTGATGTTGCCGCACAGGCAAAGGAGCTTATGGCTTCTGCAGATCCCGGCACAGCTGAGTACAGCTACTATGAATCCATGGCTAACCAGTACTCCAACCTTGCTGAATGGATAAAGAACGCTTCGGATGAGGTCAAGGAAAAATACAAGAACGGCGGCGTTTACTATCTCGACGGCGGCTACACCGTATTCGGTCAGGTCGTTGACGGATTCGACGTCATCGACAGCATTTCCGGCGTTGAGGTGCAGGAGAATTCCAGCGGCGAAAGCAGCCAGCCTGTAAAGGACATCATCATCAAGTCAGTGAAGGTCTACACAGCCGACTGACGATCTGACGGAAAGGAATAACGCAATGAATATCAAACGCATTCTGCTGAGCGCAGTTCTGTCTGCGGGAGTTATGATCTCATCTGCGGGCTGCTCTTTGTTCGGCGGCGGTTCGGGTGCTTCCTCGGGGAACATCGGGGATATCACCTTCGCGGACGGAGACAAGATAGCGGTCATAGAGTTCAAGGACTACGGCACTGTTAAGGCAAAGCTGTTTCCCGATATTGCTCCGGTCGGCGTTGAGAACTTTATAAAGCTTGCCGAACAGGGTTACTACGACGGTCTGAAGATACACCGTGTTATTCAGGACACCTATATTCAGGGAGGTTCACTCAACGGCGACGGAACAGGCGGCACCGCCGCTTACGTCGGTGAGGACGCTGCCAAAAACGCGACCACCTTCCCGATCGAGGTAAGCGAGAAAGCGCGTAATTTCTACGGTGCACTTGGTTACGCCGCTGACGCGTATGGAAACAACTCCGTGCAGTTCTACATTGTCAGCAACAAGACTCCGGCGGATACCTCGAAGATAAGCGCTGAAAAGGTACAGGCGAAGGCGGACGAGCTTGCCTCCAAACTGGCAAACGAGAGCGTGGCAGAGAGCACTCCGGAAGGGACAGCAGAAACCGCAGAAGCCGCAGAAACCGACAACTCCGACACCAAGCTGCTGACCTACCAGCAGACCTACTACAGCAACAACGCTTCCTTCATCAAGAAGAACGGCGCGGACGCTGCTGAAAAATACAAGAAGGTCGGCGGACTTTACCAGATCGACGGCGGTTATACGGTGTTCGGTCAGGTCTATGAAGGTTTTGACGTTATAGACAAGATAAACGCCGTAGATGTCACTACGAATGCTTCCGGTGAAAAATCCATGCCTATCCAGGACGTGATAATTTCCTCTGTGACCATCGAAACTTACAAGGCAAGCACAGCAGAGGCAACCGCGGAAGCAAGCAAGGCGGATTCCAAGAAGAATTCTTCCGCTCCGGCTTCCTCATCTCCGACAGTCTCTACTGCGGAGGTAAGCGCGGCTGCTACAACTGAAACCGTTTCAACGGCGCAGACAGTTTCCACCGCAGATGCACAGCAGACCGCTCAGGCATCTCAGGCAACATCTGAACAAACTGCCGCTACATCGTCATCAACAGCGGAAGTATCTACCGTAGATACTAAAGAAGCCGCCTGATTACACAATCAAGCAAAGCACGACCCCCGCCGGAATTCCAGCGGGGGTTACTTATGGTCACCTCTAAAAACCTCATGTGAGCGAAAATGTGCAGTGCGCGCCATCTTCGTCGTCAAACCTCCTCGTAAGGCATACAGCCTTACTTCGTCGGCTTTCCTAGAATCTGGCACACCCTGCCCATTTTTGCTTTTCACACCGGTTTTTAGAGGTTCCCTTATATTAGCTCAACTTTGTCGGCAGAACATCTGCATTTTATAAATTTCGTTTCAACTCCGGAAGCGGCCGCCTTTGAATATTCCCTGGCAAAAGCCTGGTCAATGGCTTCATTTGGCTCTACGGTCTCAACTCCGTTCAGCATGATAACGAATGCAATTATTGCATGGTACCCCTGCCCCGCCGCTTTTGATAGCTCCCGAAGATGCTTTGAGCCGCGCTGCGTGGGTGCGTCCGGAAACAGACCGACCCCGTTTTCCGCAAGCGTGCAGCCCTTGACCTCCATGACGTACCGTTCGCCGGAACGCTCCATGTAAAAATCAATGCGGCTCTCACCGAATGCATGCTCCGGGTGGATCACTTCAAACCCCTGTTTGCTCAGCCACTCCCCTGCCATGACATTCGGAGCCAGGCTGTCAATGTTCACCCAGCCATACTGCGGCGTGTTGACTGCAATAAGCGTGAACGGAGTTTTCCTTGACGAGTCAGTGCTCCGCTGCAGACTGACCTCCGCGCCGGCGGCGATTATCCCGGTACATCTCCCTGTATTGCGGACATGCGCCGGAAATACTTCGCCGTTGACCTGCACTTCGCACACAAAGCGGTTCAGCCTTCGAAGGAATATGCCGTGTACGATGTTATCGTAGGTCATCAGTAGACCTCGATATCCTCGTTGCCCCTGACGAATACCGGGATAACATCTATCGGAGCCGGAACGGTAACGCGCTGACCGCCCTTGTAAACAGTTCCGGTGCTGCAATCCTTCCAGACTGTTCCGGCGGGAAGGTACACGCTGCGCTCTGCCGCGCCTGCCTCCGTTACCGGAGCTACAAGCAGAGAGGCTCCGAGAGTGTACTCGTCCTCGGTCTCCCACGCTTCCGGGTCGCCCGGGAATTCATACCACAGCGGACGCATAACCGGCGCTCCGACCGCTGAACACTCGTCCATCGTTTTTCTCATGTAGGGGCGCAGTTTCTCGCGAACGAACAGGTATTTCTTGAGTATCTCGTAATTGTCGTCGCCGAAGCTCCATACCTCGTTATCCTGACCGGACGTAAGCTGGCGCACTCCGTCGATGAACTCTTCCTCGCGCTCGTACCAGGGAGAGCGCTCGCCGTGCATACGGAATACCGGGCAGAAACAGCCCCACTCGAACCAGCGCACCAGAAGCTCCCGGAAGCCCTCGTCCTGAATATTTCCGCCGAGGAAGCCTCCTATGTCAGAAGTCCACCACGGAATACCCGCCACGCTCATGGAAAGACCCGCCTGTATCTGCTCCCGCATAGCCCGGAAGCTGGAGTGAATATCTCCCGACCAGGTGAGAACTCCGTATTTCTGGCTTCCTGCCCAGGCGCAGCGCACAAGGCTCAGCACGTCCTTTTCGCCGGCTTCCTTCAGACCGTCATAGAAGCCCTTCGCGTACATCAGCGGGTAGATATTCGTGCACTGGAGCGCGGTTCCGGCGTAATAACGGTAATTGTCGAAGTCGTACGGACCGTACTCCGGCTCAGCCTCGTCCAGCCAGAAGCAGCGTATACCCTTGCTGTAATAGTTCTCGCGGCACTTATCCCAGACGAACCTGCGGGCTTCGGGATTTGTCGCGTCATAAAACACGGTATTGCCCATCCAGGTCATGTGCAGACCGCTGCCCCGGTCTGCGGATACCAGCATGCCCTTGTCTGCCATTTCTCCGAAATTCTCGCTCCGCTCGTCGATTGTAGGCCAGACCGAAACCACCGTTTCAATTCCGAGGGATTTCAGCTCCCTGACCATCGCCTGCGGGTCAGGCCAGTCGCGGGGTTCAAACTTGAAATCGCCCTGGCGCGTCCAGTGGAAGAAATCCACAACGATGGCGTCCATGGGAAGCCCGCGCCGCTTGTGTTCACGCGCCACTGCCAGGAGTTCATCCTGAGTGCGGTAGCGCAGCTTGCACTGCCAGTATCCCAGACCGAATTCCGGCATTCTCGGCGCTCTTCCGGCTGCCGCAGTGTAGTGCTCGGTTATCTCCGCCGGAGTGTCGCCAGCGGTTATGAAGTAATCAAGGTAACGCGCCGATCTTGCATACCATTCCGTCTTGTTAGTGCCGAACGTCGCCGTCCCGACCGCCGGATTGTTCCAGAGGAACCCGTAGCCGCGGCTGGAAATGTAAAACGGAACGCTTGCCTGGGAATTCCGGTGGCAAAGCTCCAGCACGGAGCCCTTCTTGTTCAGATGGCTGTCCTGATACTGACCCATGCCGAATATCTTCTCGTTGTCGTACGCTTCAAAGCGCGCGGTAACTTCGTAATCGGTACCGCCCTGGCGCGGTTTCAGCTCCCTTGCAACTATACGAAGAGGCACGCAGTAGCGGTTTATGCGGTTGCGGTCGCGCCAGTATTCCTCGGTGAGCACTTCTCCGCGCTGATTATAGAATGACATTCTGCCCTCGTTGTCCAGCTTCACGGTGAGCTTTCCGTTGATGAGATAATAGTCGGTGCCGGTCTGGTGGTACTGAGCGTACTCGTCGCCCTTGTACCACGGGTCGGTGGTATCGACCTCCTCGCTTCTTATGGTGCAGTTATGGCTTACCTGCTCGGTAAGCGCGCTGTAGTACGGCGAGCTGCTGAGCCTCTCGTCCTCCGCTATATCGCAGAGCGCGGGGTACATGCGCACTCTGACTGAGCTTTCGCCCCAGGGTTCAACTATAAGCCGTGCGCCTCCGAACGAGGCGGTCAGGCGGTTATTTTCAGTGTTGACGGTCATGGCGGTATTCCTTTCGTATAATTTCTATGGCAATACCGCACAAAGATTGTGCGTGTATTGCGCAGTCAGTTTTGCCAATAATACGCTTCGCTTATTGGCAAAACTCGATTTTTCGTCAGATTGTACAATGAGGAGTTGTTGACGGAAGCGATAGCGTTTTCAGCGGCATTGGCTATCCGACCAGTAAGTTTGCGGTAAACGGCATGACCAAGAGCCTTGCGCGCGAACTCGGACGCAGCGGCATACGCGTAAATGCGGTCGCACCTGGCGTTACAAGAACGGATATGGTCGCGGCGCTTCCTGCTGAGATTGTGGAGCGTATCTCCGCGCCGATACCACTGGGGCGTATCGGCGAGCCGGAGGAAGTCGCAAATGTGTTTCTGTTCCTCGCAAGCGACATTTCCAGCTATGCCACTGGAACCGTGATCTCAGTGGACGGAGCCGCTCAGACCTGATGACCAGTCGCTCCGCTTAAATCAAAGAATTGACCGCCAGGCTCAGAGTCTGGCGGTTTTGCATATTGAACCAGGGTAATTAAAAAGCTATTCCCGCTCTTCCTTGAGACATTCCACCATGTCTATCTTTTTCAGCTTCCGCGCGGAAAGCGCAAGGGACAGGACGTAGGCTGCCGCTATGAAAACGGCGCTGATCAGAAGCGTTTTTCCGGTCAGCAAAATTGACATCATTACACCGCCAGAAGCTGCGTTTGCGCGGGCTATCATGTCTGCAAGCGCAAGTCCGAGTGGGATCCCCAGCGCAAATCCCACCGGCACCAGCAGGTGATTTGGAGACAGTACCAGCCGGCGTAACTCCTGGTCGCGGTAGCCGAGCACTTCCAGCGTGGAAATGCTGCGGCGGTTCTCCTCGATTATCATTCCTGAAAGCAGTATCACTACCAGTATGCATATGAGCGAGCCGATGACTTTCACGATGGAAAGGACTACCCGCGCGGTGTTAAGAGCGCTTTCGGTGCTGCGGCGGTAATCCTCCAGCGAGGCGCTTTTTCTGAGAAGCTCCGGCGGGATATTGAGAGGTCCTTCGCTGATTATCACGTTGAATCCTTCCGCGTTCCTGCCTATGATCTGCGCGACGTTCGCTTTGCTGGTTATCATCAGCGAGAGCACGTCGTTTTCTACGATGTCGCTTATCGTGATGGTGGTGTGCTCCATTGATATCAGATCGTAGAATGTAAATTCATCGCCGGATTCCACGCCGAATATCCTTGCGGCGGAAGATGTCATATAGAACCCGCCGTATTCCATGGAAGCGCCGGAGATTGTTTCAGCTGTAAGCAGTGGGCAGCCCTCGTCGTATCCTATCAGATTGAACATGCTGTCAGTGCCGTCCACCCCGAAAGATACGTCCATGATACCATATCCCCCGTAGTTGTTTTCGGACTGGAAATCCCTAAAGCCGTACTCGTACTGACCGCCCATCATAGCCAGCGGGACTTTGTTGTCAAGCATATCATCGTAAGCGTCCTGATACACTCCGGCTAAAATTACCGCCATCGAAGCGACCGCGATACCGACTATCATGGTAAGGCTGCGTGAAATGTTGCCGCAAAGACTGCGAATGCCGTACAGCAGCGGAAAAGGCAGCCTGCTACGGCTCAGCATATGCGCGGTCTTTCCCTTTGCGGAGCCTTTCAGCAGCGGGACGATATCCTGTCCCAGCGCCCTTGCGAGCACTAGCAGCGCGCTTGCCCCATAGGCGGTGGGAGGAATTAGCAGCGCGGCGATAAGTATTCCGACAGGCACCTGCACCTGATACACGATGTGCTCCGCAAAGCTGAACATATACAGATTGAACAGCTTCGCAAAGGGATACCACAGCGCAAGCCCAAGGACGTCTCCGAAAACGGCGGGGATAAGCGCGTACCACATATAGTGCCGAATAAGTTCGCCCCGACGGTATCCCAGAGCCATCAGTGTGCCGATGGTCCGGCTTTCCCGCCTGACTGTCCGTCCGAGCACCATTGCTATAACCACGACAACGACCAGCATGATTATAGGGCTGTAGACTGAGAATTCTGCCTCAATGTCAGCTGCCTGGCTCAGCAGTCCTCCTGTTCTTGGGTTAGCGGATTTCCCGATGTATTCCAGTGTTCCGTACCTGCTGTAGACCGCGGCGCGGAAATCCACTTCCTGCGCCGTATCCGGATATTTCACCGAGTAGTAGCTGGAATACCCGCCTATGGAGCGCATTGTGTTTTCGCTTATTAGCGCAATGCCGAAATCGGTGCTGTTGGGGAAGCTGTCCTCGAAATTGGCGTACATCGCCGCGTAATCCGGTTTTAAGCACAGTCCGTTTATCTCGAAGTCGATTCCGGCAAGCGTTATGTAGTCGCCGACCGACAGTCCCTGAGCCTTTGCGTAGTTGTACGTCAGGAGAACACAGTTGTCCCCGCTGAGCGGCTTGCCCTCCAGAATGACCGCCTTGTTCGTTTTCTGCGTGTCTGCGAACAGCCGGACAGTCGTTTCGCCGTAAGATATATTCCGAAAGCGCTGGCGTTCAAGAATAACGTTAAATTCGCTTTCCAGCGCGGTTATGTCCTGGTCGGAAATGGACGATGAAACGGTGAACTGACCGTCCTCAAGGTCGCTTTCCTCAAACAGTCTGGTGTAAGTCCCGCTGACAGTCCTGCTGACGGAAAACGCGCCTACCCACAGCATTATGCAAAGCGCGGTCAGGAGCGAACCGGTGAGGTAAAAGGACAGGTTCTTTCTCAGACCCCGAAGTATCTTCTTTTGCAGAGTCATCAGATGTCCAGCTCCTTTACCGGTTTCCTTGTGTTGATGATGTTTTCTACTATCCTGCCATCGTGAATGCGCAGGATACGGTCAGCCATGGGCGCTATGTTTTCATTGTGGGTAATCAGCAGAATGGTCGTGCGATACTTGACGTTTATTTTCTGGAGAAGCTGAAGAACGTCCCGCGAGGTCTTTGAATCCAGCGCGCCCGTAGGCTCGTCGCAGAGCAGTATCGCGGGATTCTTTATCAGCGCGCGGGCGATGGCGCAGCGCTGCTGCTGACCTCCGGAAAGCTGCTCGGGGAAGTGTGCAGCGTGCCTTTCAAGTCCCAGGTCTTTCAGCAGTTCTTCAATGGAAAGCGGGGCTGCGGATATATCCCGGACTACCTTGATATTTTCCCGCACGGTGAGTTCTCCTATCAGGTTGTATGTCTGAAACACGATGCCGACCTTATCGCGTCGGTATTCCCGGAGTTCCTTTTTAGATATGGAGCTGAGATCGCAGCCGTCAACGATTATCGTGCCATCGTCCGCGCTGTCAAGCCCGCCGAGCATGTTCAGCAGTGTGCTCTTTCCCGAGCCGGAGGGACCGAGAATAACGCACATTTCACCCTTTTCAAGCTCCAGAGAAGCGTGATCCAGTGCGAAGATCGTGTTTTCTCCCTCGCCGTATTTCTTTACAACATCTTTCATCTGAATATACATTTCAGCACGTTCCTTTCCCGTTATCCGTGTTTCCGCTGAGGTAGTCGAGCATCATATCGAATATCGTCCTGAGATTCTTCTCGAACGCTTCCTGACAGAATGCGCCGCGGTTCTCTATCGCAAGGTTTACAAGCTTCGCGAAGTTTGCGATGTAAGCGTAGTCCACGTCCTCGCGCACGCCGTCCACATATTCCAGCACAAGCTTTGTGGTCTTTACAGCGTGTTCCTGGGAGAAAAACTTCCGGGTCTCCTCCATTTCCTGCATGACCGTTATGTCGTCCGGCGTGAAATGGAATGAGAACGCCGTGTCCGGACGAAACAGTTCCACATAGTACTTGTAGAACTCCGCTATCGGTATTTTGTCCCTGCCGCCGATTTTGTTTCTCAGTTCCCGCTCTGACGCGGCGTCGAAGTCGTCCATTATTTCAGCCACAAGCTGACCCTTGGTCGCGTAAAAATTGTAAAAGGTGCCTTTGGCTATGCCGACGCTCTCCGCAAGTTCGGCGACCGTTGTCTTGCGTACCCCTTTCGTCTTGAACAGCCGGAGAGCCGCTTCCTTTATCTGCCGGCTTATCTCATGGCGTTTTTTCTCGCTGAAAATTACGGGCATTATCGTTCCCTCCTGCCTAAAATGACTGTTTTGCATACGGGTCATTTACATTATACCACACTAACTCATCGTTTGTCAAGAACGGTAAACAAAAAATCAGCAGAACTTATTTCTGCAGCAGGTTATTTGACTTTTCTTCAGCGAAGCATTATAATTTAAAAAAAGATTCTGAGGTTTACGGGTGAGGGTATGGTTTTAAGGAAGCTAAAATTCAAAAAAATTTTGAGTAAAATATGTAAAGCTATATTGACAATATCATTCTCGACCTTCATGATTAATTCCGGATAATGTTTCTGGTCAACAATGAGATGAACTGTCGTAATCATCAGCACGCTTTCCTGCGGGATTCACCGTCCGCCACCATATAGCGGCAGTGATCCCGGAGCCAGTCGAAAAATCTGCGCATGCCGATACCGGACTTCCGCGCCTCGCCCGGGTTTAGGTTGGTTGTGACAATAAGCAGCTTGCCGGAGCAGTCAACGCGACGAACACGCCGCAAATCCACCCAAACAAAACGTTGATACGATCGTCCTTATGACGTCCTGCAAAGCTCTTCTGACAGCGACTTGCAGCCATCCTATTTGGGTTGCTCGTGCGATATGCCTTACAGCCAGATGGGCGCACGTCACCGTGCGCCCATCATTTTGTTCAGTTTTCGTCAGCGGATCATGCGCTCAGCCCGACCACCCATCTGAGTACCATACTGGCGTCGGCACAGTTGACCATACCATCGCCGTTGAGGTCAATTAGCTGGAGGTTTTCGCCCGACTCAAGCCCTACTGAATAACGCAGCAGCGCAACCGCGTCGTAAATGTCAAGAATGCCGTTGTTGTCAAAGTCGCCCTGCCTGTCGCTGTATCTGCATACCATTACCGCGTATTCACCCGGAGCGCTCATACCCGGAACAACGGCTGTTCCGTCCTCTGCAAGCTTTATGCAGGTCTGGAATACGAGCTTGCCGTCTACCAGCTTGTAGACATTCGCGAACTCGCCCGCATACCGCTTCAGGAACGTAAACCTGATCTCGGCAGGAATATCAGCGCTTATCCTGTATTTGCCGCCCGATACCCCGCGCAGCGAGCTAGTGTCAACAGAACCGGGAAACAGCGAGAAATCGGCTGCGGATACAGTTGTTATCTTCGCACCGTCAATAAGCCAGCTCTTTGTGCTGTCGTAAGCGAACTCGACCTTTATCTTCCTGTCCGCGATTGCCTTAATGACCTCCGCGGGAACTGTGGTTTCGCCGCTCATGGAAATAGTCGCACTGCCGCCGTTCTGTCTGCCAAGGTCTGCAGCAATTTCCGTCCAAGTTTTTCGTTCACCGTTTATTATGGGTCTTGTGTCGGTCGGAGTGGTATCTCTGCCACCGCCGCTTACATGACTGCCTGAGCTTCCGCCCTTTCTGGGAGTTATAATGTACCCGCACACCGTGCAGTACTCCGCCTCTGTGGCGGTAGCTTCGCCGCTTGAAACATGGCTCTCAGCTCCGGTCGCGGCGTCGCAATATTCGCACTTGTGCCAGTGACCGTTCTTGTCGTATGTGTACTTTACCGACCACTTGTGGTCGGTCTTTGCAATGATCACGTCCGCAAGAGAGACCTCCGCCGCTGCAGCCTCGTCGCTGTAATACTTTGCGCAGGTTTCACACTCCCAGTACTCGATATTGCCGGTATTCTGGCAGGTAGCCTGCACGGCTGCATGATGAACGAGCTTGCCGTGTCCCGAATTTACCGTCTTGAAAACAGCCTCGCTGGCGTTCAGTTCGTCAGTTTCCTTGAAGCGGAGATATGCGGTAACGTCCTTGAGGTGAGCCACGGTCGTGGTGTTCACGCCGCTCCATGTCGTGCTGTCAAAGCTGTATTCAACGCCCTTAAGCCCGGTCTTTATCGCCGCTGTAAGTTCGCTGCCGTCGTTGGTGAATACTATGTCGAACGCAGCGGGATCGGGCGCGTCCTGGTTATCCTTGTCGGTCAGGGTGATCTTAACGGTAAATGTAACGCTCTCATAATTATCCGCAGCAAGCGTGACTGTGAACGAGCCTGTCTTGCCTATATCGTCAACAGTGTTCGGACCAAGATGGAAAGTGAACTTTCCGTCAGAATAGCAGGAACCCGGAATAATTCCCGTGCTTATCGTCCCGTCCTTTTTAGTTCTGACTACGGTTACCTGCCCCATATTCTCAGGAAGTCCTGCAACGCTCACCGTTATATCCTTGTCAGTTGACCACCTGTACGAAACTCCGGTATCGGGAAGCGTTTCAGCCCCAGCCTTTTCTATCGTGAACTTCCAGCTGTCGGCGGTAAGACCGGAAACCGCCTTATAGTTGCTGCCTTCGGCAGCGTCTATCTTAAATGTATACGTTCCTGCACTGAAAGGCTCTGCTTCCTTGCCGCTCTCACCGTAATACTTTACGGTGATTTCGCCCGCGCCCGTAATGCCGGGCTTAGCCGTAACCGTGACTGCCTTTTCGGTGTTGCTGAACACCATATCCGCAGGGAGTGCAACGTTAAAGTCAGCCACCGTCAGCGCCTTCTTGCCGACTGTTACAATAAAGTCCTCAGAGTAATCATCGGGGAAATAATCAGACCCCTTATAAATGAGCTTGTATGTTACATCGCCCGCAGCTTCCGCCGTATCCTCAAACCTGTTGGCTACAACGATAATTGTTTTGCCGCCAACCTCTGCATTGAACGTTCCCGTGGTATCCTCAACGGAAACATCGTCGCCATAATAGTCATTCCTGAAAAGTATCAGCGCCTTTGTTGTGAACTCAATGTCGTCACCATAAACAGGAGCTTCATCGCCGGAACGGTTCAGCTCAAGCTTTGCGGTGTACTTAACGGACGGTACATAGGTGCTTCCCTTGAACGAGGGATAATATGCAACTCCGTTCGCAGTATCGTTGGGCAGCTTCTCCCAGATGTCGTCGGTAAAGTTCATCTTTGCAAGCGCGCCGTAAGACGTCATTTCAAGGGTTGTAAGCTCCTTCGCCGCTTTATCCTCAGGGGATATGCTTAATTCCTTATTGTAGTAACAATTCTTAGAAGAATTGCCCACGCTAATCATTCCAGTGATATCACTGTCAACATTTCCGACAAAATAACAGGATTCCAGGCTGTCGCTTAAATTCGTTACGCTGATACCGCTTGCGTAATCACTCGCTTTTACATCTGCCAGAGCAAAGCAATTGCTTATTGTTCCCTGATTATCGTAGCATATGCCGCCGGCGTGAGCCCCGGTAGTGTGAACTTTTCCCTCAAAGGAGCAGCCGTATATAGTGCCGTGATTATCTTCACAGATACTGCCAATGTCTCTATCACTTTCAATGTTGCCCTTGACCGCAAGGTTAATGATAGTACCCCTGTTTGTGCCAAACAGTCCACAGGTGCTGTCGTCTGTCATGGTTACAGTATGACCGTTGCCGCTGAACATGCCGCTGAACGTACCCGTACTCAGGCTCGTCGGAATTAAATCACTAGGCGCCAGTGAACAAGCAAGGGTTATATCGTCGCCGAGAACGAAATTTTCAGACCACTTCACGTCCCACTGCCAATAGGTACGAAAAACATCTTCTGAACTGATAAGGATGTAGGACTGCCAGTCGTCCCTGCCGCCTGCGCAGGCGAAGTTATAGACATCTCCGGTAATGGGCTTAGGTTCGCCGAAGCACTTAAGGCTCATATAATAGCAGGTTTTTGTGCCGAATTTGCCGTCTTTTGCATCGGGTGTAACAACAACTCCCTTTGCTGCATTCCAGATATCGGGGTCGAAACTGCCGATATTATCGCCGCAAAGGAACTCGGTATTGTAGGAGAAATTATCGCCTCTATTGGTTATGGCACCCCCGCTATTGATAAGGTTTATTGACCCACTGACATCCATGTCAAACCGGCAATGGCTCAATTCTGGGCTGCCGCCATAGGAAACGTTGGCGCCATATCCGCAGATACCGCCGACAATTGCAGAGCCTGTGAAACCGCTGACCTTGCCAACGCTTACACAGTACACTACTACAGGGTCTTTACCACACATTTCTCCGCAAATGCCGCCTATATAATCCTTACCGCTTACATCAGCCGAGTTAAAGCAGTTGGATATTGTTGCATAGTTTGTGCCGCATATACCGCCGACCTTGCCTTTACGGTGCGTGGTCGCCGATTGCCTTACTTCACCGTCAAAGGAGCAGCTATAGATCGTGCCTTCATTCTTTGCGCAGATACCGCCGATATACTCCTCGCCGGTAACTTCGCCGCTTACAGCGAGGTTCATTATCAGACCCTTGTTCGTTCCGAACAGGCCGACTAAATCATCATCATATTTCACACTGATATTACTGATGGTATGCCCGTTGCCGCTGAACTTTCCCGTAAAGGAAGTGCCGCTCTTATAGGCTATGGGACGATAATTGTTGCCGCCAAAATCGATATTTTGGGCGAGAACGTAGTTTCCGGAAAGATCATCATCAATTTTACGGAAATCTTCAACCGTTTCAATATACTTAAACTCCTGCCAGTCCGGGGTGGAGTCAGTGCTGAAATTATAGACTTCGACTTCTCTTGCAGCAGCAGAACCAACGCCGTTAAGGCTCGGATATGTATAGGATTTTGCCGCGAATCTGTCGGCTGCGTCTTTATCGGCTATGCCTCCAATGCTGCCCACGTTCCAGACGCTGCCGTCGAAGCCATCAGGGAGCGAACCGCCGCAAAGCTCGGCAGTGGTTTTGTAGTAAACTGTAGTATTATTTCTAAAACCGCCGAAAAGCTCTTTGGGGCACACATCGCTGTCGCTATAGCAGTTTTCCAGCGAAGCGCCAGGTACATTCATGACGCAAATGCCGTAACCCCTTATTACGCTGCCCTCTTCAGAGATCTTGTCTTCAGCGATCACCGCTCCGAGATTCAGGCAGGTTTTAATTTTGCCATAATTGTTGGTGTTTATTCCGCTTGCAGAGGAGGAACCCTCGAGCGTGCCGGTATTATAGCAATCCTGTACGACGCCATTCCCTCTATTGATGTAAACAATACCTGCGCTGGTTGCGCCTTTTACTGACGCGTTACTAAAGCACCGGCTGATAGTACCGCTGTTTTCCATGCAGATACCGCCGAGCTGACCGCCGTTGGGGTTGGAGCATATGATAGTTCCGCTCAACACGCCGCAGCCCTCAATGGTTCCGCTGTTGAACGCGCATACTCCGCCTGCGTTCATAGTTGTTGTGATATCTATCTTCTCAAGATAAACGTCCTTGATCTCGCCGCTGCTGTATGCAAACAGACCGCTGTTGTCACCGCCGCCGACCGTAAGATTCCTTATAGTTTTCCCGTTGCCGGAAAACTTTCCGGCGAACTGGCTGTCTTTCGTCCCTATCGGCGTCCACTCATTGCCGCCGAGGTCGATGTCTGCGGTAAGCTCAAAGTATGTACTCTCATAGGTTTCTCCACCGCTCACCATCTTCGCGAGATTTGCAAGCTCCCCGGCGCTCGATATCTGATAGGGCGCGCCCTGGGTGCCGTCGCCGGCTGCAAATTCCGCCGCCGATTCGATCCATGTTTCCGCGCCTGCCGTTTTCTGCGGAACGATAAACAATACCGCTGAGATAAACAGCAGCAATCCTATTCCGACTGAAATAAGTCGATTTCTTGTTCTTGTCATATGTACCTCCCAATGTCCGGGTCTGCCATGCAGAGCCCTTTTATCAAACCATTTCCTTATATTATACTAGAATATTTTAGATATGTCAATAACTTCATAAGAAATTGCGCCCGAATTTTACAAATTTTGTTCTGGCGCATTTCAAGCATTTTCCGGACCGCCGCTATCGGCAATTCTGATAAATAATTCCCCGGAAATCCTTTTGATTTTTGCCGATATCGGTATATAATATACTAAAGGAAAAGCCGAACAAAACGAATTATGCCCGTTCAAACTGGCGTACTCACGGGTCTGATTTTGTTACGCTGCGCCTTATTCAGCGCCCCCAAATGAGTTGATGTCATGAAATATAGCAAGCCGCAGAGCTGTGGAACCTGTCCGAACGCAGCGTCCGGAATTACTGCGCACAAGGGCGCATAGATGGCGCGTTTCTGACCGGAAAGACATGGGATATCCCTTAGAACGCGAACAGGCCCACGCGCGCCGCGACAACAAAGAAAGCACCATCCACCCTCGCTGAAATACTCGCGGACAAAATGCATAGCGGTTGCAAAGGAGGTATCTATCACAAGTTACAGGTGGAGCTGACCTACAACTCCAACAACATTGAGGGCATCCGTCTGACCGTCGGCCAGACACGTACATCTTTGAAACCAACACAATTGGCGTGCTGAAAGACGAAACCGTCAACGTGGACGACATAATTGAAACGTCCAACCACTTACGCTGCATCGACCTCATCATCGAGAACCGCAGTAAAAAGCTGTCCGAAGCGTTCACTAATGAGCTTCACTGGGTTCTGAAATCCGGGATCTACGACAGCCGGAAATCATGGTTCGCAGTCGGAAACTACAAGAAACATCTGAACAAGGACGGCGGCGAAATAACGGAGCTCCCGGTGGAAGTCCACGCGGGAATGCGCAGGCTGCTTTCGGGTTACGGAAACGGCCGCGTCGGGCGACTCATCATGTTCAAGGAGTGCATGCGGTTTGGCGTTGTGCCGTTCAGCAGAGACAGGCACGCTTGATGAACCCTGTCGCACATACACACCGTCTGGTCTGATCCCCAAGCTCCTCTGCGAGGAAATAATGCATTTCAACAAGCTGAGTTCAAATGTTGAAAAAAGTCTTTATCATCCCTGCTCAAACCGCCTGCGCAGCTTCTCTAAAGCCTTTTTCTCTATCCGCGAAATGTAGCTCCGCGAGATTTTGAGCTGCTTCGCTATCTCACGCTGGGTCATCGCTTCGCAGACGAATCCCCTGCCGTCCCGTATCCCATACCGTTTGCAGATTATCTCCTTTTCCCGCTCGTCAAGCTCCTCATCAATGTATCTGTACAGCTTCTGCGAATTTATCCTGAGCTCCGTTTCCTCCTCAATATTCACATTGCTTGCCAGTATATCCGCTATCGTCAGAGTGTTTCCCTCGCTGTCTGTTTCAAGAGGCTCGTTTATGTAGACCTCGCTTTGCTGGCGCTTTATCTTCCGAAAGTGCATTTTTATTTGGTTATCTATATGCCACTTACGGAAACGTTGCCATATATTCCCACAGAGCTGTATTACGCATTCTGGTGCGGCTCTGTGAAAGTGGTCGGGGCTAAGAAGCCGGAAGATTCCCTGCTGTGCGCTTGTGATGGCACTACGCTTACTGACGGTGAGCGGCTGAAAGCGCTCAGGCTTCGCGCCGGGTTGACTATCCGGCAGGCTGCGGAGGCGGTCGGGATTTGTAGGCATACGCTGATGAACTATGAGAGCGGAAAGTCGATAGTTAAGCCTGCGGTTTATCAAAGGCTGACTAGGCTTTATTCCGTTCGTTAAAATTTATTCTTTAGCAAAACGATTTGCGTATTTTGCATAAGCCGATAGTACTTTCTCGCGAAAAGCTCCAAGCTCCTGTAAAGAAAAAAATTGTGTTACTGCATATTTTCTTTTTCGCTTCTCATCCCAGAATCTGACCCAGACCGAATATCCACCCCCAGTCTGAGTAAACTTGAATACAATATTAGGTTCAGTGAACTCTACAACCAAATATTTTTCACTGTTTTTGATCACCAAAGTAAGTTGTTCGGACAGGTACTTTAAATCACAAACTTTAAGCGATGGATCGTAGCACTCAATTTGTTTACCACATTCCGAAAAAACAGCCTTTATCATAAGCCATTCGCTATCCTGATCTGATGTATCAAACTCCCCTTTAATCTGCTTGAAATACTCATCAAACTCATATCCTTTAATTGACAGTTCCAGCTTTTTATCTCCCTCAATGAAAGACAAAATCATGTCATCATTAGCCATTATTATACGACTCCTCTACTATACGTCAATTTATGGTCACCTCTAAAAACCCACAAAATTTCAGGCAAATAGAAACATTTAGCGAATTATTCATCACCTGGATTCTCTTTAAAGAATAATCCAAGATTTGTGTGTCGCTGGAGTGAATTTTCGCCTTGTTTTATGTAGTTCCAAGATTCCTTGTAACCTTCACATACTGAGAAATCCGATTCAGCAATGAACTTTATAAAACCAGGAATGTCATCCATGTACTTTTTGGCAAAAGCATGTGCATCGCGCTCTTTCGTCAGATCATCAGAACCACGCTTGCAGTGCATGGTCTAGATCGCAGGACATATAATACATGCTATACTGAATGCCCCACATTGTGTGGGTACATAGCAGTTTCTCGACATTGGCACGCTTTCTTGCGTTGCGGCTTATTACTTTTGAAATATCTCTTGCCATTATCATGGTATCAGAATACACGAACCCATCTGCCGAATCGTCCTGTGTAATTCTGCCGTCAGGGATAAACGCACCATCAGTATCAATAATGTGTACAACCTGCTGTATATCGGCCTGTTTGAGTTTTCGCTCAGATGCAAAGTCCTTTATGTGCCGACATACTTTATTGATAATATTCGACTCGGACACATTCTTATCCGATGTTATATCACCATGCGTCACGATAGTTTCAGTTCCCTTCGGACAGCAGAATCGTGTAAACAGTACTTCCAGTGCTGCTTTATCAGAGGCTCCCTCCACAATTACCAGAACATATTTTTTAGCCATTAGCTATTATTCCTGCCTCCCTGAATGCAAAAGAGATCTCGCTGTTATGAGTTATTTCATAAGTTTCTTCAGCCTGTTCATTTACCTGAATATCGCGGAAATAGAAATCACGAAGATTATGGGTAGGCTTGATATTTGTCAGCCTGATATAACGATTATCAGGATTGGTTGTGGTGAATGCAACGAATCCGCGGTTGATTGTTTCCAAAGGCCGCAGGTTGTGCGATGTAAATATCAGCTGACCGCGTCCCTCTTCAGAAATTATCTTCATAAGCTCGCCAAGCAGATACTCGAAAATACCAGCGTCTATCTCATCTATCGCCACGGTTATGTTCGGCTCATTATAAACGACTATAAGCATTTGAAGTATTGAGATAATTTTCTTTATACCCTCAGATTCGTATTGAAGAGGAAGTTCCTTATCATTTTTCAGTGAAACAAGCTGAACTCTCTGTACCTGCTCGCCATCCTTGCCGATCTCCGTTCCAAGTTCAGACATCTTTATTTTCAGACCGGGAACTATCTCGCACAAAACAATGTTCATACTCTCAATAGCCTTATTTATCAGCCCGTACACACTAACAGGAATAACACTTGGGTGATTCAATGACAGCGGAATAGTACCTGCCAGTCCCTCGTCCTTATTCTGGTATCTGAGCTGTAATGGCATTTCATTAAGACTGATAAGTCCCGAACTCATGGTATCTACCGTGAACAGCCCATAATGACCGTACTGGATAAGCGCATTCAGCACGAACTTATAGCACTCTTCTGTACAGTTCTGGCGAACAGGCTCCATAAATCTGTTTGAAAAAACAAACGACAAGGATTTCTCATAAGACAGAGCTTTTGCAATTGCAAGGCGTTTGTAAAGCTCCTTATCGTTGCCAACGAGTACAGTAAATTTGGTTTTAGGGTTAGAAATATCCTCAGAGCTTGTATCAACAAGAGTCTGCATTCTGGATGTTTCCTCGCCCACCTTCCGAACCGAATACTTAATACACTCATTGTAAACGGCAGCGTGATAAACCTTCTGCTCATTTGAGCTATCCATAGTGTTGGAAGAATCAACCTCTACACGCTTAAGACCAAAACTGTATTCAACGATATAGGCGTATCCGCTGTCATTGTCATTCATGCAGAATTCAAATATCAGCTGCGCGTTATCAGAGTCAACATTGATATAATTCTCACTGCCCTCAGGCAAAGACGCACCGCAGAGAAGAGTCTTAAGAATCTGTATTGCTTCAATAAGAGCGGTTTTTCCGGAACCGTTCTGACCATATAATCCAAGCACACTCGCTTTGTATTTCTTTAAGGGATTTGTAAGCGAAACAGTTCCATATTTAACATTCTTAAAGTTTTTCAGGGTAATTTTCTGAATGCGAACAAAAAAACGATCCATTCTCATCGTCACCACTCCTTACTTATATTATATCACAAATATCAAAAATGTCAACGCTTTTACTAAAAATCGTAATAAAAAATTACGATTTTGCAATTAAACATGTCGATTTCAGCGTTTTTATTCACACTTGCTTCACAAGTATTGTCAGCGATGAAAATACATAAGTGATCCATATGGCTCCGCAACGTTTCATATAATTTTTCACAAGCTATAATACAACACCATGAACTGCATTTTACTGAAAAACCGAGAATTCTTAATATCAGCTTAATATTACTGCAGCTTATAATATATTGTGCATAAATTCCATCGGCAATATTCTGTTTCGGCACACGGGGGGGAGATTGAACAAATTCACATATTATGACATTTATCTATATGTCGCATCTCACGCGGAAGCATCACCATATGTTTCCCAACAGCTACTTTCTGCATATTGGTATGTCCTTGTGAGAATGATTGTGACTATGACGCCTAAGTATTCCCTGCTGTGCGCCTGCGATTCCGGGATAGGCTGGTCAGATCATATTCAAGTTATTGAATTGTAAAAGGTGCTGTCTAACGAAACAGCACCTTCATATTATTTATCCCTTGATATATCATTCAGCCGCTCATTGTATCTCACACGAAGCTCATCAAGCCACGCCGGGGCATTTGCCCGGAGTATCATTTCACCGCTGCGGTATCGACCGACTTCCACAAAACCGTTCTCATTATCATAGAAAAAAATCTCATTGCAAAGCGGCATAACGTCAAGCAGGCTGTCAAAACGTTCCGTATATCTCCTGCGCACATCTCTTCCGGAATTGTATGTCCGCCCTTTCGATGGCAATTGGCAATGCGTTCAATGCTCTCCTCAACTGAACCTAACCCAATATAGTACATGCGTATATGATAGCCATTATCCTGTGCCTGCTTTATCGTACGCATAGTCTTAGAATCTGACAGTGTATTTTTCTGAGTAAAGCTGAAGCCTTTCCACTTGCAAGATTTGGAAAGCTGACCAGCATCACAATTGGCTAAAAGTTGTATTTACGCGGCTTTATGAAAACAAACTTTTGTTGATAAATAACATTGACTTATCATGCGGATTATGCTAAAATATTAAAGCGAACTGAATAGCAAGGGTTTTATTGGAAACGTACATTCTCCGAATGATTAACGAACAACACTTATGCTGCAACGTTAATACAGGAGGATTTTTTTATGCCCAGGAACTTATTTCAGGAAATCATTTTCACGATAATTATGGTCATCGTGATGGTCTATGCGATGATATGCTACAACATTGCGCTGAGCACCGGAGGAATGTCGAATTTCGTGTTCCTCGCCGCTTTTAAGGAGCTTGCTATCATGGGTCCCATCGCATTTGTGCTTGATTTCTTCCTTGTCGGAAAAATCGCAAAGGCAAAGGCGTTTAAGATGGTCGATGTCAGAAAGGACAATCCGTTTCATCTCGTTATCGCAATATCTGTCGTGTCAGTTATCTTCATGTGCCCGCTGATGAGCCTTGCTGCGACCCTGCTTTTCAAGGACGCAGGCAGCGAATTTGTCGCTGTATGGCTCCAGACAACGGCGCTGAATTTCCCGATGGCACTCTGCTGGCAGCTTTTCTTTGCAGGTCCCGCTGTAAGATTTGTTTTCTCCCTTATTTTCAGGGAGAAGAAAACCGTAGCTGCTGAAAGCGACGAGGCTGCGTAATTTATGTTTCTATAATAACAGCACCGGAAGTGAACGAAAATCACTTCCGGTGCTGTTTGCTATTCCGTTATCGATTACCATGAATTTCAGCTTTAAATTATTCGGAACATCGCAGGGGAGTTCCTCAATATCGTATGTGATAACGATGCTGATATAACAATTATCAAGAAAAAAGCCTTACAATATGAACACACATTCATTTATTCCATTACATTTAATGCGCTTTCTGGGGGAAGTCCCCCGCAAAGCCGCAGCTCTGTGGGGACTTTTCATTTTACAAGGCTCATTTCAGCAATTCCAGTATCTCTTCAGAGGTCATGCTCATGATATTTCCGGAGTTCTCCCCTCCGCTGAGTACGATATCCGCAAGACCAGATTTTGCCTGCTGCAACTCGCGTATCTTCTCCTCAATGGTATTCCGGGTGATGAGCTTATAGATCTGCACGTTTTTCTTCTGCCCGATTCGGTAAGCGCGGTCGGAAGCCTGATTTTCAGCCGAGCTGTTCCACCACGGGTCGTAGTGTATAACAACGTCCGCGCCGGTGAGGTTAAGCCCCGTGCCGCCTGCTTTCAGCGATATCAGGAATACGCTGGTGTCGTCGCCGTTGAAGCTGTTCACCATTTTTAGCCGCTGTGCTGGTTTTGTGGAACCAGTCAGCATGAAATACCGTATTCCCATGCCGTCAAGACGCGCCGCGACAATATCCAGCATTGACGTGAACTGCGAGAACAAAAGCAGCTTGTGCCCGGAATTAACGCAGCTTTCCACAAGCTCCATGCACTGCTCCAGCTTGGCGCTTTTCCCGGTGTAATTATCGTAGACCAGCGCCGGGTCGCAGCATATCTGCCGTAATCGCGTCAGCATTGCGAGGATCTTTATTTTTTCGGTGTTATCACCATTTGAAGCCGTCACCGCAGAGCGCACCTCCGCAACGTTCGCGGAATAAATTCCGCCCTGCTCCTTTTCCATTTCCGAAAGCAGCACCGTTTCCGTTTTTTCGGGAAGCTCGGTCAGCACCCCGGACTTCATCCTGCGCAGGATAAACGGCTTCACAATGCGCTGCAGCGACTGTTTCGCCTGCTCGTTTCCGTCCTTTACGACCGGGGATTCGTAATGCTGCCGGAAATACCTGTAACTGAAAAGATAATCCGGCATGATGTAGTCAAATATGCTCCAGAGTTCCGCAAAGCTGTTCTCTACCGGAGTTCCGGTCAGCGCAAACCGGCAGCGGCTGTTCACGGATTTCACCGCCTTTGCCGTCTGCGTGGAGCTGTTCTTGATATACTGCGCCTCGTCCAGAAATTCATAGCAGAATTCATACTCCTGATACTCCGCGAAGTCCCTTGCGATAAGGGAATAGGAGGTTATCACAACATCGTATTTTTCCATTTCTGCGAACTGCGCGGCGCGCTCGGAAGCCGTTCCCATGACGGCAAGCACCCGCAGTTCCGGCGCGAATTTTTCAATCTCGCCCTGCCAGTTCAGCACCAGGGAAGCCGGACATACGACAAGGCTTCTGCCGCCTTTGGAGCGCTTTTCGTCAAGCATCAGCGCTGTTGCCTGCAATGTCTTTCCAAGTCCCATATCGTCCGCGAGAATACCGCCCAGACCGTACGCAGACAGCGTTTTCAGCCACCGGAACCCGTAAATCTGATACTCGCGCAGAATACCGTCTAGCTGTTCCGGAACGCTGATTTTATCGGAGTAATCCAACATTTGACGGTAGGAACTTACCTGCCTGCGGAACTCTGAGCTGCGTTCAATTCTGACATTCCCAGAGGTACTCCCAAGGCTGTCGAGATACAGCATTCTGAACGCCGGGACCCTGATTTTTTCTTTCATAAGGGACTTATCCGAAATGTCAAGACTTTCAGTGATTTCAAACAGTTCAGAAAGCCCGTCGTCAAGGATAGAGAAGCTTCCGTCTTTCAGCTTGTGGTACTTTTTCCCCAGACGGTAAGCCGCGAGAAGCTCCCGCAATTCCTCCGGAGTGTAGCCGTCCGCAGTAAGCTCCAGTTCAAGCACGCTGCCGCTCGGACGTACTCCCAGAGCCGGACGGACCGCAGGACGTATTACTGCTTTTCTGCTGAAACGGTCGGTCGTGTATATCTCCATTTTCTCTGAAAGCGCGGGTATTCCCTCGGTCAGCAGGCGGTAAATTTCATCGTCGCCGTCAATGTAATACGGATTCTTTTTATCGTCCCGAATGTCAAAATAATTCCTGACCGACAACTCGCAGGAAGCCTCTGCAAAATGGTCGCAGAACGGATTTTTTCTTTTGCTCTGCTCCGGCGTAAATTTCTCATCGCCGTAAAGATACTCAAGCCTTGCAGCGACTTCTCCGCTTGCGTCCATGTCGATATAAAGCCGCGCGCTCAATTCCGGAGGAGTGAAATCCGAGAGCACTTCCAGTCCGGAGAATTTCACATATTTGCTCACCGGACGGATCACCGCAGTGTAGAATGCCGCGATCTCCTTTTCGGAAATCAGCAGTTCTTCCTTTAATGCGGCGTAAAGCAGCGCTCCGACTGCGTTTGTGAACTCCCTGCCGCATACGAAAATCTGCTTTTTGTCGCTGTCGATGATAATGCAGAAATTTTGCTCTGCATTAAATATTTCTATTTTACCCACCGGGCGCAGAAAATAGCGTCCCGTGTCAGTTTTCGCGATATCAAAGCTGATTTCCGGGTCGGAAAATTTCACGTCAAAATGACTGCGGCCGTAATTAACTCCGCTTTCCCTGACTATCTGGAAGAAACGCACTGCGTCCTGCCCATATACCAGAAACCTGCGTTTCCTGTCGGCACCCTCTTTAAAGGTCATGAAAATACTGAATGTTAATTCAAGCAGAGCCGAGCTTTGCTCGTCCAGTACTTCCGGGCTGTGTACGAACTCCAGTTCCTTACCGTATTTCTTGTTCAGCCTCCCCTGGAAAGCCTGATACATGTCATAAATATCATTCACGACATAGAGTTTTTCGCGCCCTATTTTCAGTGAGTACTTAAGCCCCTCGAACGTTGCTTCAAGCTCCGGAACAAGCCGTATTCCGTGTTCCTGCGCGTTAATAACGGCTCTTTCGGTATAGTGCCGGATAAGTCCCCTGGCGTAATTTGAACTGCGGTTCGATATCGTTTTGTCATATATGCTCTCAAGATATATGAGCGCGGCGGCAAGGTGCTTGCAGTATCCGCGGTCGTACGGGCAGTCGCAGGAAAGCCCCGAAAGCTCGCCCTCCGGGGTTATCGACGCTGTAACGTTGTAGTTCTTCGTTCCTTCGACGATGAAGCGGTAGTTTCCGCTGCCGTCGCATGTCACTTCTTTCAGTTTTTTCTGGCGGTAATATATCTGTCCGCGCTGAAAAATCGCATAGCTGAAATCGCCCTTGTATGTCCTTATATTCACGTGTATTCCTTTTCCGGTGGCTCTGAAATCGTTTTGCTTCCATTTTATCACAAAAACAAGCTGTTGTCAATTGCTTTAGCAGTAAACTGTTTCATCGTAGCCGGAGTAGAAGAAAAGGTTGGTACTCCCGTGCTTCCTGTGAAAGTACATGAGCTATTGGAATAACAGGCGGATGCCCGTCGATAGGTAGAATGCCCCCGGCTGAGAAACTCCGCAGATATTACTCGGATAAGACAGGCATATCGGCCGCTGCAATGGAATAAATATCCACGCAGCGTAGTGGAGTGGAATTTATTCCATTGCATTGCTGCTCAAAATTTTTGAGTGAAATGTGTAAAGCTATATTGACAATATCATCACTCAGACGCTCCCACAATTGCCGGGGTTTTCGATATACAAAAATGCTTCGGCAGTTCGTAACTGCCGAAGTTTGGCGTTTATCTGATGCTGTTATCGGATATCCATGTACTGCTCCACTTCTTTGTTCGTGCAGGGGTATTATAAGGCTCTGCCGCTCAATGTCAGTCTGGTCGTATTTCCACGCGCCCATGAACTTTTTAACTTCGCCGCACAGCCCCCAGCACTCGTATTCCTGCAATATCTTTATCGAATATTGTATCGCTCGCGGGCTTCTTCTATCCATATTTTTGGGGTTCAGTCAACAATTCTTTGCGTGAAATATACGAAAATCCTATTTTTATTTGTGGCGCTGACTGATATATTTACTGAAAATGCTTGAAACAAATTGAGAAACCTGCTATAATATATCCGGATGGGATTTTTCGATGTTTAATAGGAGAGCCGCTATGAGTATGGAGAAAGTACGCATACACTATATTTTTCACGGAACCGTGCAGGGCGTCGGATTCCGATATAAAGCCTGTTACAGCGCAAAAAACCGCGGCGTGACCGGTTGGGTGAAGAATTGCAGCGACGGCACGGTCGAGATGGAAGCAGAGGGCTATCCCGCCGACATAGCCGCCGTTATACGTGAGCTTGACGAACATTCCTGGGGAAATATCGAGCGCATAGAATCGGAGAATATCCCGCTTGAGGGTGGCTACGGATTTGAGATTCGATAATTATTGCGTGGCAGACGCATTTTATGACGGAGAAAACATGTGAAAAATATAATTGATTCAGCGGTCAGACCATATCCGGAACCACATTATTCACTTTCGCTCACTGGCAAACTGGAAGCGGTTATCGGTAAATATTTCGTTTCCGGAGAGGGAATCCCGGATAGAAGTATCTTTACCGTTTATTATAGCGAAAAAACGGCGCATGACGAATGCGTGGAGCTTGTGCCTGATAACATAATAGCATATGTAACCTCAGATTATAAGTTCGCTTTTGTATTGGAAAAGATGTTAAACAAGTTTATTTCTGATACCGCGGAATATTCGTTGTCATATTTACCAGTTAAGGACTTCATGAAAGAGGAATTCTGCATTCAGACAACCGAGCAAACGCCCGGTTTTTTTAAGAGGATCGTCTGGATAAACGACGACTTTTTATATGATGTGAAGCAAGACTTTGATTTTAACACGTTCAGGCTTATTGATGATGGAATAAAATATCTGAATCCCGGGCATTTTACAATATATGAGCTTGTATCATATATCAATTCGGCTGAGCAGTCAGAGCTTATGGTCACCTCTAAAAACCTCATGTGAGCGAAAATGTGCAGTGCGCGCCATCTTCGTCGTCAAACCTCCTCGTAAGGCATACAGCCTTACTTCGTCGGCTTTCCTAGAATCTGGCACACCCTGCCCATTTTTGCTTTTCACACCGGTTTTTAGAGGTTCCCTTATATAAAATATGCACCCCCAAAGCAAATTGGAGGTGCTTGTTTTTATCAGGTATTGTGGAGAAGCAGCTGGATATCATCCGATTTTTCGAATTGCGCCGAAGTCTGAGCGAGAGTCATTCTTTGTTGACCGGAACACGCTTTACGAGTATCGCGGAAACTATCCCTACAGCCACGCCCGCAGCTATGCCGCTGACGCAGAGAATCGGGAGGTAATACACGATCTGAGCGGTTTCCATGATGAGCATGGCAACGAGTATCTGACCTGTGTTGTGCAGTATTCCTCCGATAACGCTGACCCCAACGGTTGAGAACCTGTCCCAGCGCTTCAGAAGGATCATCGCAGTGAGGCTGAGTGCGGCTCCTGCGACGCTGTACGCGAGGGTCATCACATTTCCGAAAAGAATCGCCATCCAGGCAATTCTCACCAGCGAAACAGCGACCGCTTCCTTTGCTCCCAGCTTGTACAGCGCGAATATTACCGCGATATTTGCAAGCCCCAGCTTGATTCCGGGAACTGCGAACGACAGCGGTATAAGGCTTTCAATATAGGAAAGCACCATGGCGATCGCAGCGCAGATCCCCAGCAATGCTATGGACTTGGGTTTTATTTTCATATGACCTCCTACGCGATGATGTCAACGTCCGATTCAGCTTCGGATACGATTTTAACTACCAGCTTGTTCGGAAGGCACACTATCGTTTCGCCGTCGTAGCTTATGCTGTGCTGGTTAACGCAGAGCTTGTCGGGACAGTCCGCGTCGGTCACGTCGGCTTTTCCGTCCTTTATCACCAGGGTGTTGAACCCAGTCGGGGAATTGATCGTTACACTTGTATCCACGTTCAGCGGGTATGTCGCCACCTCTTTGCCGTCCTGGACAACCACAGCGTACCCGCCGCTCTTTTTCCCGAGCTGAATTATTCCGAATGCTATTCCCGCCGCGGCAAGAAGTACTGCTATGAGTATCAGATCATTCCTGTGTTTCTTTTCTAATGGCTTCATTCCTGCTGTTTCTCCTGAATTATATCATCATGGGGAATGCCTTCGCACTCCCCACGATGTCTGATGTTATCACTGAGCCTGGCTGAAATCTACGCTCTTGATAGCGTGTCTCGGGCAGACCTCGGTGCATGCATTGCAGCCCACGCACTTGGTGTAGTCGATTTTGGCGAAATTGTCCTCGACCTTAATTGCGCCAGCTGGGCAGGTATTCTCGCACTTCTTGCAGCCTATGCAGGAAGTCTTGCACGCCTTTACGGCTACCGCGCCCTTGTCCTTGCTGCTGCATGCGACTACTGTCTTTGCGTCAGCAGGAACAAGCCTGATTACAAAGTTCGGACATGCTTTCGTGCACATTCCGCAGCCGGTGCACTTCGCAGGGTCAACGCAGGCAACGCCGTTGTTGTTGTAAATAGCGCCGCTGGGGCAGACCTTCGCGCAGTCGCCGTAGCCAAGGCATCCGGAGGAACATGCTCCGTCGCCGCCGTAGAACAGCTTTGCACCGGCGCATGTGGGGATACCCTTGTAATCGTACTTCGGCTTGGTATTGTCGCAGGTGCCATTGCAGTGTACGAATGCTACCATTCTCGCAGCCGCCTCGACTGAAACGCCGAGCACTTCGCCGAGCTGAGCCGCAGCGGAAGCTCCGCCGGGAACGCACAGGTTAGCGGGCGCAGAGCCTTCCGCAAGAGCCTTCGCATAGCCGTCGCAGCCGGTAAAGCCGCAGGCTCCGCAGTTTGCGCCAGGTAAGCAGGCGCGTATTTTCTGCTCCTTTTCGTCGACCTTCACAGCAAAGAACTTCGCCGCGATTACGAGAATGAGCGCGCAGATAAGTCCGATAGCGACCAGAACCCCGACCGCGATAAGAACTGCTGATAATAATGAATCGTTCATCTTGCAGCCTCCTTACGCAAACAGCTTGTCAACTACGCCGGCAAAGCCCATGAAGCTCATGGAAACGATGGACGCAGCGGCGAGTGTGACAGGAAGTCCCTTGAAGCTCTCCGGGATATTTGCGCTGTCAAGTCTGGAGCGAACGCCGGCAAACAGCACCATAGCCAGCAGGAAGCCAAGTCCGCAGCCGAGGGAGCTTACCATGGACTCAAGGAAGCCGTAGCCGTCTTTGATGTTGTTGATGGTAACGCCGAGAACCGCGCAGTTCGTGGTGATAAGCGGGAGGTACACGCCCAGCGACTTGTGAAGCGCGGGGATATACTTCTTGAGGATTATCTCAACGAACTGTACGAGGGTAGCGATAACCAGAATGAAAACGATAGTCTGGAGGTATCCGAGACCGAGCTTATCCAGAACGAATGTCTGTATAGGCCATGTTACTGCGGTAGCTACCAGCATAACGAAGGTAACGGCAGTACCCATGCCCGCCGCCTGGTCGAGTTTTTTGGAAACTCCGAGGAAGGGGCAGATACCGAGGAACTTGTTAAGTACATAGTTGTTAACAAGTACGCTCGACATAAGTATTACAAGAAGCGCCTTGATAGTATCCATATATTACTTGGCCTCCTTTGCTGATCCGGTGTTTTCGGGGTTCTCCAGGCATGCGCCGCGGGACGGGCAGTTTGCGCAGCCGAATTCCTTCTTGCTGATTGCCTTGCCTTTGGTGATCTTGTTTACAACAGCGATAAGCACGCCGAACACGAAGAATCCGCCAGCCGCCTGGGTAAAGAACGGTATGGAGTAATCCTGAAGGAACGGGATCTTAAAGCCGAGGAAGCTTCCGGAGCCGAGGATCTCGCGGACGGTGCCCATGCAGAACAGAGCGAGGGTGAAACCGCCGCCCATTCCGATGCCGTCGAGCGCGGACTCGACAACGGTGTGCTTGCTTGCGAACATCTCAGCTCTGCCGAGAATGATACAGTTTACAACGATAAGCGCGAGGTACGTTCCGAGTGCGGTATACAGATCGGGGAGGTACGCGTTCATCAGCATCTGGATAATGGTAACGAAGCCTGCGATAATAACGATGTATGCAGGGATACGCACCTTATCGGGGATAACCTTGCGGAGCGCGGATATTGCCATGTTGGAGCAGATAAGAACTATCGCTGCTGCAATACCCATACTGAGCGCGCGTGATACTGAATCGGTCACGGCAAGGGTGGGGCAGGTTCCAAGAACCAGCACGAATACAGGGTTTTCCTTAATGAAGCCCTTTAACATAATGGAAAGCTTGCTTTGTTTCTCCATATTACTGAGCCTCCTTTACTGCGTTGAAAGCTGCTGCCACGTCAGCGGCTGCCGTTTTAACAGCGTTTGTTGTGAAGGTGCAGCCGGATACTACGAGTACGTCGTCGCCTATGCTGTCGAGCTGCTGACCCGGATATCCATTAGTGTAGGAGCTCTGGGATACAACGTCGCCATAGTACTCGGTTTCGTTGTGCGACATTACCTTGAACTTCGCGATAGTGCCGTTTTCGTCAACGATATAGAGCAGATTTACAGGACCGCCGTAACCGAATGCGGAAGCGGTCATTGCGTAGTAGGTGGCGCCTTCGCTTGTGAATGTGTACGCGCCGTTTACGGTCGACTGAACTCCGGTGGGAGTAAGTGTAACAACCTCTGCGTCCTTGTACATCTTTACGATACGGCTGATGTTCTTCTCGCTTGCCGCAGCGTATGCCCCAGCAGCGGCAGTCTTGACTGCCTCAACAACGGAAGCGTCCTCGGAAGCCGCGTCGTCAAATGACTTGCTTCCGACATAATTGCCGAATGCGTCGGTAACATATGCTACCTTGTCTGCGACCATCGCATAGCCTGTTCGGTTGGAGCTTACAAATAGACCGTCGTTCTCCTCGACCTTGCATGCGCCTGTGTTGTCAAGAGAAGAAGGAAGCAGCTCGCCGATAGCCTCGGCAGCCATCTGGTCGTCGGACATTTCACCGGCGGCTACGTCAGCGACTGCGAACAGCGCGGTGTAAGCGTCCGTTACAGCGTTTCTGAACGCCGTGGAGGAGTAGGTAACTCCGGAAACCAGCTCAACGCCGGCAAGCGCGGAATCCTGACCGATGTAGCTTGCGGGGTAGTCGTCGCCGAAATTCTTTGTTTCAGCGTAGTTTGTCAGCACGATATTCTTGATGATACCGTCGGTGCCGATACCTACTGTAATTCCCATCGGGGATTCGCTGTACTGGGAAGTTGTTTCGAGGATAACAACATAGCCGAGACCGTTGTTTTCCTTGTAAATGCTCTTTACAGTCTCGGGAGCGTCGGCGGCGGGCTCGAGTTCTTCGAATCCGTCGGCGCCGGGCAGAGCCTCGGCAAAGGAGCCCTGAACAGCCTTAGCGTTGTTTTCCGCGATTACGGGAGCGGTGAAGTAGTTGACCGCAGAAAGAGCCAGCGTAACAACGAGGCAGATGACAACAAGCGAAACAACGCTCTTTACTGAATCGTTCATGCCTTAGCACCTCCAAACGGCTTGGTTCTGGTCCATCTCTCAATATAGGGAGTGAGGATATTCATAAGGAGTATGGAGAAGGAAACGCCCTCGGGGTAGCTTCCGAATACACGGATAAGTACGGTGATAAGTCCGCAGCCAACGCCGAAGATGACCTTTCCCCACGCGGTGTTAGGAGTGGTCGCGTAGTCGGTCGCCATGAAGATCGCGCCGATGAACAGACCGCCGGAAAGGATCTCAGCGACAGGATCCTGACCCAGAACGAGGGAGAACAGGAATACCGTAGCGATGAAGACTACCGGGGTGTGCCATGTGATAACTCCGCGGATAACGAGGTAGATGCCGCCGACGAGGAGCGCCAGAGCGCAGGTCTCACCGAGGGCGCCGCCGCACTTGCCGAGGAACAGGTCAAGGTATGTAGGCAGGGTTCCTTCCTGACCGCTGAGGACTCCAAGAGGAGTTGCGCCGGAAACAACATCGGCATTCTGTGGGAATACTGCGGCGGTCATGGTGCCGCTGAAGGACAGCAGCAGGAAAATTCGTGCGGTGATCGCCGGGTTTGCAAAGTTCTGACCGATGCCGCCGAACAGGCACTTTACAACGACAATAGCGAATATTGCGCCGAGAGCGGCCTGCCAGAGCGGAATAGTCGCGGGGAGATTCAGCGCGAGAAGGAGACCGGTAACGGCGGAAGAAAGGTCGCCGATGGTCTGCTCCTTCTTGCAGATGAGGTTGAATACTAATTCGGAAAGCACCGCCGCAGCCATGCAGGTGAGTATAACCATCAGGCTGCTGAATCCGAACAGGATAACCGACGCAACAGCGGCGGGAAGCAGCGCGATGAGCACGTCAAGCATGATGGAGCGTGTTGTGCGGGGCGTAAATATATGCGGAGAAGAAGTAACAGTTAACTTGCTCATTTCTTTCCCTCCTGAGGTTTATAGTTTCTTAGCATAGCCTTAGACAGCTTGTTTCTCTGAACGAGGGGCTGTCCTGTAGGACAGACGAAGGAACAGCAGCCGCACTCCATGCAGAGGTTTACCTTGAGCTTCTTCAGCTCCTCGCAGTCGCCGTCCCTGTAAGCCTTTGAAATTGCCACGGGGTTGAGGTGCAGCGGGCAGTGGGAAACGCAGTTTCCGCAGCGTATGCAGGCGGTCTGCTTCTTGGGCTGGGCGTCCTTTTCGTTGAGCGCGATTATCGCGTTTGTGTTCTTGAGGATAGGGCAGTTGGCGTCAGGAACGGCAATTCCCATCATGGGACCGCCGTAGAGGATCTTTCCGGGTTCTTCCTTGAAGCCGCCTGCAAAGTCGATCAGATCCTGAATAGAGGTGCCGATAGGAACTATAACGTTCTTGGGTTCCTTGATGGCGCTGCCGTCTACGGTAACGCACTTTTCAACAAGCGGCATACCTGTCTTGCAGTACCTTGCAAGGCACGCCAGTGTAGTGCAGTTCAGAACGACTGCTCCGGCGTCCAGCGGGAGCTTACCCTCGGGAACTACCGCGCCGGTGGTGTGGTAAATCAGCACCTTTTCACCGCCCTGGGGATATATGCTCGGAAGCGGCTTTACAGTAAGGCAGGGATCCGCCGCTGCAAGTTCGTTCATCTTTGCGATGCACTCGGGCTTGTTCTTTTCGATGCCGATGATGATGTTCTTGACCTTGAGGAACTTTTCCAGGAGCGCAAAGCCCTCCTTCATGAGATCCGCCTGGTCGAGCATGGTTCTGGTGTCGCTGGTGATATACGGTTCGCACTCCGCGCCGTTGATAACAACAGCCTTTATGCGCGAAAGATCGTCGATTTTCAGCTTGACCGCAGTGGGGAATCCCGCGCCGCCAAGACCTACCAGACCGCTGTCCTTTACAGCGTTGATGAAGTCCTCGTAGGTTTCCAGCTTGGGCGGCTTGACCGCCTCGGACACCTTCATCTCGCCGTCGGATTCGATCGTGATCGCATTCACGTTGTTTCCGGAGCTTACGAGAATGGTGTCGATTTTCTTTACTGTACCGGAAACGCTGGCGTGAACAGGCGCGCTTACAAAACCGCCTGCAGTCGCGATAACATCGCCGATATCAACATGATCTCCCACCTTTACAGCGGGAACGGCAGGCGCACCAATATGCATCACAACGGGTATTGTGACGGATTTCGGTGCAGGCATTCTTACTGCCGCCATCTGCGCGGTGTTCTTCCTGTGCGGAACATGCGCGCCTTTGAGCTTGATTAGTGGCATTTGACCTAACCTCACATTCGCATTATTATTGAATAGTTGTGCCCCTTTGCACATGAGAAGGGCATACCATATTCAGTATATATCAAGATGGGTGCTTTGTCAACACCTCTCTCCATATTATACTTTTTTACATGAAAATTTTCTAAGCAATTCTGACATTTTCACTGCTTAAAAGTCAGTCGATTATCAGCTTCGCGAATCCCTCCGTGCAGTCGTAGCTTCCGTCCGGAAGAACCCATATCGCGTCGACGCCTTCAAGATTTTCCAGAAGAGCTTTGCCATCTGGAATCGTCATGTTGAACAGCGCGGTGGAAAGCGCGTCGGCTTTACCGCTGTCATTGCAGAGAATCGTCACCGAATCAAAATAATTGAGCGGCATAAGCGTGTCCGGGTCGATGATATGGTGATAGCGCACGCCGTCGACCTCGTAATAGCGCTGGTAGTTTCCGCTGGTTACAAGAGCCATTCCGTTGAGCTTCAGCCGCACGATATACGGCTGCTCGGATTCCGTGTCGGGGTTCTGTATTCCAGCAGCCCAGTCGGAGCCGTCGCTCTTTGTTCCGATGGTGCGTACGTTTCCGCCGACATTAAGGCTGTAACCGCTGGTGACGCCTTCGCTGGCAAGAAGCTCTGCAGCTCTTTCCACGGCGTAGCCCTTTGCCGCTGCTCCGAGGTCGAGGGACATCTCCGGGTCGCTGAGGTAAACAGTTCCGGCAGCCCTGTCGATTATCAGATCGTCGATGCTGCAGTGCTCCGAAGCGCTGACAAGATCCTCCACAGGCGGAAGTTCAGCGGATTCCGGGTCGTCTATGCCCTGTTCTCGGTACTTGTGCCAGATTGACAGAACGCTTCCCATTGCAATGTTGCACTTTCCATTTGTCACGGTGTACATTTCCTTTGAGAACTCAAGCAGGTCGATCAGCTTTTCGTCGACTTTTACCGGCTCGATGCCGGCGCTGCGGTTTATCGTGCGGACGTTGTTTACGCCTTCGTAACTATGATATATGTCGGTGAGCTGGTGATATTCCTCGAACAGAGAATATACTTTCTCGCAGTTCTGCGAAAAAGTTTCCTCGTCCTCCTCGTATCCGACTATCTGGGTAACAGTGTCGAAGAACTCAAGGTAGGCTTTTGAATACCGCACCTTTTCCTTTTGCATGCTGCAAGCGGAGAGATTAATGGCAGCAGCGATCACAAGAAAGGCTCCTACAGCCTTCTTGACCATACTTCTGTACATTGAAGAACTCCTATTCAAGCCAAAAAGATGAGAGGCGTACAGCCTCTCATCTTCTTGCGTCGTATCAGAACTGTCAGTTTAACCGAATTATCAGCCTACCAGGCCCATTGCCTTAACAACAGTCTGGATCATGCCGCCTACGCTCATGGTGCAGCCAGCCTTGAGGGTCTCATCGGTGGTTACAACGTGACCGTTATCGGTGGTCTCAGTGGGGATAGCGGAGATCTCAGCGCTGGTCTTGCCAGTTACAAAGGTCTCGAATGCCTGGTTCTGCTCGAACCACTCAGCGGAGATAGCAGAAGCGCTTCTCATGCCGTACTCGTCCTTCTTCTCTCTCTTGGTCTTGATCTCAGCAGTAGGATCGGAAGTGATCTCGCCTGCTTCGTCAAATGTTACCTTAGGCTGAACCTCGTCGTAGCATACTGCTGCGAGCTTGCCCTCGCCGTCAACTGCTACTGCTGCGAAAGAAGTGTACATTGCAGCGGTGCCGTCCTCGCCGTCAGCTGCGGAAGCTGTTGCAGAATCAACGGAGGTGGAAGTTGTAAGTGCGAGCTTAGCGTCGCCGGTGAAATCAGCAGCACTGTCATCGCTGCAAGCCTTTACGGTAGCGTCGATCAGAGCGCTGATGCTCATTGTGCAGCCAGCCTTAAGAGTTTCGTCGGTTGTAACGACATGACCGTTATCAGTGGTCTCAACAGGGATAGCAGCTACTTCGTCAGCGGTCTTGCCAACTACATAAGCCTCGAAAGCCTCAGCCTGCTCGTACCACTCCTTGCCGATAGCGGAAGCGGGTTTCATGCCGTATTCCTCGAGCTTCTCCTTCTTGGACTTGAAAGTCATGGAAGCAGCGTCCTCGGGAACCTCGCCGTCTGTTACGTCCATCTTGTTCTGTGCAACATCGATAGCGCAGGAAACGATCTTGCCGTCAGCGTCGAGAATGACTGCTGCTACGGTTGCGTCAACCTGTGCGTTGCCTGCTGCAGAAGAAGCGGTAGAGGTTACAACGCCCATACCGAGCTTGTAAGCTGCTGCGTTGTCAGAGCTGCCCTCGCTGTTTGCGCTGGAACCGCTCTCGCTGCTGTTGCCGTTGGAGCAGCCTGCAAGGCTTACTACCATGGCGGCCGCCATCATAGATGCAAAAATCTTCTTCATAAATTCTTCCTCCTGAAATACATTTACAGCCATGTGCTGTATTACACTCTTTTTACCAGAGTGATTAGGCGCTTAGGCTAACGTATATTTTACTATAAAAATTCATTCAGGTCAAGATGTTTCATGAGTGCAACTTGAATATTTGTAGCATAAGTCCAATTATTCGACAAACGAGTTGCCAAAAATGTGCAAAATCAACAATGCTAATGCAATGTTTTTCATGAAAACGTCAACTGTTCACTTTGTAATATTGATATAGATACATTAAATTAGTGTAGAGTGTTTGCGTGTGCGTAAAAGGAATGTTTTAACCAGATAGTACATGCTTTGACAACTGTTGAGCGAAGATCAGACATTTATTCTTACGGCTGACGTGAACGCAGAAGGTGCTGCCCATCAGCACTCATATCAGAGATTTTGCCGGCATCGGGCGGCTATGACGTTATCCTGATGGAAGTCCAGATGCCGAAAAAAACGTACCTGAAGCCGCAAGGACTGTTCGCAGCGGAGCAAATTCTCTTGGTAAAGACGATACCGTTTCTGCTATGACGGCGAATTCATTCTCGGACGACATTCAGAACAGATCCAGCATGCTGTCAAGATATATTTTTTCCCTGACATTTATATGATACTCCGGCTTAGTCATATAATAGAGCAAAAATTCCAGAACAATTGCGCTGCCGAGACTTCGCCCTTCTATTTTGAAATTAGAGAAACCCATAGGCAGGTAGATGTCTTGAATATCGTTTGTGCCGATAAAACCGGGATTTCTCATTGCCTTAGAAAACAGATATCCTTCCGCTGCGCCGGGAGATTTGCAGTGATGATCCGGGCAGTTTTCCCCGAGATTCCTGCGGCTGACATTTTCGTAGCAGAGCTTCCTGTCTCTGCAATAGAACCAGCAGCATTCGTTGCATAGAAATTCAGCCTTGTCTTTTTCCGATTGAGAGAGCTCACTCAACCGTCCGAACTGCTTGTTAAGCCGAAAATCCGGCACAACGTAAAGGAAATCCCCGCGCTGGAGTTCGCTCCTGAGCTGCTCAAATTCCGTCAGCACCTTAGTGGTCGAGGACACAAAATAGAATCCCGGATAATTCGTTTTCAGGTAGTTTAACAGTAAATCAGAATAGATGATAACGCCGTTCTGGACTCCGCTGTTTTCGCTGAACAGCTCACACAAATGGCTGCATTTTTTGTCGGAAAGATGTTCATTCCTGAGCAGGGAGTTGCTGAATGTCAGCCTCGCTGATATCTTGTATTCCCGCATGAGTGCCAGAACTTCTCCCGGGTCGTTATCGCCGAATCCGACGCGCCCTCCGCCCCAGAGGCAGTCCGCCGGGGCGCCGTAAATTGAGCCTATTTCACACCAGTCGTAAAAGTACTCTCTGTGTAAACGGAACAGCGGCAGAAAAACGCGGTATAGTTCGTAGAACTCAAACAGACCTGGAAGGTGATAGTAAGCCGTAGGCTTTGATACTTTATCCATACTTTTTGTGCCTCGTGAATCTCAGCATTTTAGTTTGTGCAGTTCAGCGGTTCGAATGACTGAACATTTCATTTAGTATAGCATATCAGGAGTTCATTGTCAATCTTACATTATCTTGACTTAATAAAAGTAATGTGCTATAATTGATTTGGAAATCAATAGTCTCACGGTTTGGAAATAATGAAAGGGAAACGGCATGGAAGATAATCACAGCAAAAATTCGGTTCCTGGTGATTCCACCGATTTAACAACTGTCAAAGGCGAAAAAACAGGCATTCCAAAATGGCTGATGGTCACTGTTATCGCAATGGCGGCCGTGATAGTCGGGCTGACGGTTACGCTGGTAGCTGTAATAGCCGGAAAATCCTCGGGTGAAACTTCGCATGGGTCGCAAAGTTTGCAGAGTTCACAGGGGGCGCAGCGTAATTCCGATTCCACTGGAAACGGCGGTTCGTCCGTGACGGAAGTTCCGGCAAGTCAGACCGGGACTTCGCAGCCGCAGGTTACGGAAAACGGCGTAGTGCTGCAATATTCCGTGGATAACTCCTGGGGAGAAGCCGGAAGTATGTTTTACGGGCTGCAGCTCGGGATCACCAACAACACAGGCAATAATATCTCAGGCTGGGAGCTTGTGATAGATGTAGACGGCCTGCTCGGGTGCGATGGCTGGAACGGCACGTATTCTCGATCCGGGGATACCCTCGCCATAACCAGCATGGAGTACAACGGCGACATTCCCGTTGGAAGCACTGTTGCAATAGGCTGTAATATCAATACGGAAAATGAATTTAAAATAAGCAGGGCGATTCTGAATGAAATGGAATGCACGGTAAAACAGGGCGCGGTTGTTCAGAATAATGTCTCGGCAGACGGCGGAAATCAGAGCGCCGCTGCAGATGTCGAAACGCTCCTGAAACGGAGTGAAAAAGCCGAACAGGGCGACGACTGGCTCCACACTGATGGAAATAAGATACTCGATAAGGACGGCAAGCAGGTTTGGCTGACAGGCGTAAACTGGTTCGGATACAACACTGGCACCAATACCTTTGACGGACTGTGGAACAGCGAATTAAAAACGTCTGTGAAAGCTATCGCGGATCATGGATTCAATCTCATACGCGTACCTATTTCAGCGGAACTTATCAATAAGTGGTCAGCCGGGGAGTACCCGCAGGCAAATTACAACAACGCCTGCAACACTGAGCTAAACAGCATGAACAGCCTGCAAATATTCGATTATTTCCTGAAGCTGGCGGAAGAAAACGGAATAAAAGTAATGCCGGATATCCATTCGGCGGAAACGAACGCCTCCGGTCATACAGTCAACCTGTGGTACACGGATAAGGTAAGCGCCGATGAGTATTACAGCGCGCTGGAATGGCTAGCCGAAAGATACAAGGACAACGACGTGATAATTGCGTACGACCTGAAAAACGAGCCGCACGGAAAGCCCTGCGAAGGCAGCGGAGCGGCGATATGGAACGACTCCGACTCCGCGAACAACTGGAAGCACGCCGCAGAAACTGCCGCGGCGCGGATACTGGCAAAGAATCCTAACGTTCTGATAATGGTAGAGGGAACCGAGATATATCCAGTAGACATAACCGGCAACAGGGATTATCACTCTACGAACGACAGCGATTATTATTTCAACTGGTGGGGCGGAAATCTGCGCGGCGTAAGGGATTTCCCAATCGACCTCGGAGCGTACCAGGATAAACTGGTGTATTCTCCGCACGATTATGGACCTACGGTTTACCTTCAGCCGTGGTTCCAGGGAGATTATGATTTTGACAGTCTTCTGAGCGACTGCTGGCAGGACAACTGGCTGTACATACATAATGAGAATACCGCGCCGCTTTTAATAGGCGAGTGGGGTGGATTCATGAAGGAACCAAACCTGAAGTGGATGACATGCATGCGCCGCCTGATAAGCGAAAATCACCTGAATCACACGTTCTGGTGCTTTAATGCGAACTCCGGGGATACCGGCGGGCTTGTGCTCGACGATTTCACGACCTGGGACGAGGAGAAATACGCATTCGTTAAAGAAGTGCTCTGGCAGGAGAACGGCAAGTTCGTGGGACTTGACCACAAAATCCCGCTTGGCGCCAACGGAATAGCGTTAACCGACGCAAATGGACTGAGCTGAGAATTTAAACGCCTTCGATATTTTCGGGGGCGTTTTGCTGTGTTTAGGTTCTTGACTTGTAATGCATCATGTGCTATAATTGTGATGAAAATTTATATTCTTGTATCCGCGGGAGATTAAAATGCTGAACTACAGAAAAATAGAGGTAGGGGACGACGCACAGCTTGCTGAAATAATTCGGGCAATTTATCTTACTGATTCGGCAAAGGGCAAAGGCTACGGAAAGGAGCTTGTCCGGCTGGTGGAAAACTGGGCGAGAGCGGCGGGCTACTGTAATTTGTATCTTGAAACTCACACGAATCTCGAAACGGCGCTGAAACTGTACGAGAAAATGGGATTCCGGCGTATTGAAAGACCACGCTCGGTGGTTCACGGAACGATGGATCACTTTTACCTGAAAGAACTCTGATATAAGGTCACCTCTAAAAACCTTGTTTGAGTGAAAATGTGTATAGCACACC
>ERZ773104.126-NODE-126-length-112341-cov-14.257521_pt1 | contig 112341 bp, 100 predicted proteins | sample MGYA00511920_ERZ773104 | MGnify/ENA primary metagenome ERZ773104 (study PRJEB29015, sample SAMEA2737857) | human gut metagenome | biome: human gut; feature: human-associated habitat; material: faeces | place: China | collected 2012 ... | reverse complement strand
AGCTGTTTGGGAACACACCTGCATAGCAGGTGGTTTATTTTTATTGCCAATACAACAAAGAATTTCCCACTGCACATTTATGCAGTAGGAAATTCCTTTGCCATACCTTCCTATTTTTCAAATCTCCACGAAGAAATATGATAATCCTTTCCCCGAAACACAAAATAAACATCATGCTCTCCCGTTACGCTCTGCGCAAGATTAGCTCTTATTTCTTCATACACATCTCCACCACCAGTAGGCTTCACGTCCACTTCCGCTACTTTCTTACCATTCTTTGCCACTTCAGGTCCATCCAGCCAAACCTCTATTTTTCCACTTTCCTTTTCCGAGGCAGCCTGAATACGAATACAATTTGCACCTTCCTCTGAAAAATCGACACTTGAAACGCCAAGCCAGTCTCCGGTATGAATCGAATCTACCACCATTTTATTCTGAGATTCAGATTCCTTTGTTCGCAGTCCTCCATTCCATGCCATCGTCGATGCATCACATTCTATATACGGATTCAACTGCACAACCGCAGATAGTCCTCCATATGTTGCTTTCGCCTCAATTGTCAGTTTTCCATTTGAATCTTCCCCTACATTAAGTTTATCCATATGCAATGTCCGGTACCCCTGCTTTGTTCCATATGCCGTTTCTTCCAGCATAGTTGTATGATATATAATATACCACTGCCCTTTAAACTGGATTAATTTATGATGATTATTATAATAGTTTCCAAACACCGATCCCGGATTAGCAAATAACTGTTTTTGATATTCAAATCCACTCATTGGCTTATCACTTGTCATAAAAGCAATACAGCAGCTTCCCGTTGTTTCATCACCGCTTGGAACCTTCCAGTTTGTACAATAAGAATATACATACGTTCCATTTATTTTATTAATTTCACTATCCTCAAACAAATAATACGGATCTAATTCTTCCGGGTCTGATACCAGACTGCACATATCTTCACCCAGTTTCACTACGCGCGCCGACTTTGGATGCTCACTATCCGTACCCGTTCCGCCGCCAAAATATAAATAACCAGTTCCGTCATCATCAACAAGAACCGCAGGATCAAACAGCCACGGTACTTCACTTGAGGAACAATTTGGGGTATCACGAGAAATCAGCCTTTTTCCACTTGGATCTTCCCATGGTCCTAACGGGGATTTTGAACGCAATACGCCAATTCCGTCTCCACCATTTGCAAAATAGAGATAAAACATAGTTCCATTTTTTTCTTCCCGTTTACAAATCGTTGGCGCCCAGGAATGTTTTGCCCATGTAGCCACTTCATTTACCTTAATAGTTCCATGATCTGTCCAGTTTACCAAATCCGCAGATGATATACAGCGCAGTTCACATGTATTGTATGAATTAGAAATTACATTACCTTTTGAATCCGTTTCCATTTTATCTGCTGTACCAAAAACATACAATCTTCCATCATATTCAACCGCCGTCGGGTCAGCCATAAAATTCTGTGTAATCAATGGGTTATTTCCAATCATACCTTTCTGTTCACTAAAACTTTTGGTCAATTGCAAATTATCCGTGTTTGCATCCTGTTCTTCAGATGGTGTGTAAGGGTCATAGCTTTTTTTCTCACCGGCAGAAACTGTATACTTGACATAAATCTTACTAATTTCCAAATCATCAATATTTACACCATAGGATGGTCCTTTAAAAAACAATTGTCCGGCTGCCGTCGTCGCCTCCAAATCATACAACAGCTCAATTTCACCACCAGTAAATCCAACCTCGTCATTGGTGTTAAATATATTGGAGTTCGTCGTCTGGCTATCATCAACAAGCCAGCTTCTGAATCCTTTTGTGCCATGATAAGTTCCTTTAAGCATTACGCTAAGAACTTCTCCTTTATTTATATTTTCCTTCAATGGAAACTGAAAATTCTCAGCATCCTGTATATGAAGTGTTTTCGTCTCTGAATCATAAGAACCAGCCTCACTGGCATTATTCATCCGGCATGTTGAAAGGTCTATCTCTTCATATCCTTCCGGCACATCCGACGCCGGAGTCTGGCTCGGCTGTGCCGTATCACTCGGTTCTGTCTTGGATGTATTATCCTGTGTCGCCGTAGGCGTCACTGTTGGTGTACTTTCTGTCTTCCTCGGATTTTTTGTGGTTTGCGGCACTTTCGTATTTGTAACATTTGTTTTTTTCGCTCCCTGCGCTCTAGCAACTTTCACTTTACATTTCAAGTGGTAATTCTTCTTTTTTGTCTTTACCTTAGCTACAACAACTGCCGTTCCTATTTTCTTTCCCGCAACAGTAACTTTGTTCTTTTTCTTTTTCGTTAATGTAATTATCTTTTTGGTTGTTTTCCACGTTGTCTTTAAAATCCCTTTACCCTTTATACGAATCGTTTTTTTCTGTCCTTTCTTCAGTGAAAGCACTTTTGTCTGCATTTTCGGTGCCGCTTTAGCACTTACCTCGTTCTCCATTCCGAGCGTGGTAAGCATTAATGCCGCTGCCATTCCACATGCAATTACTGATTTTGTTTTTCTTCGCATAAAAAAACCTCCTTTTTGAAATTGTTATTTATGATTTAATCATAACATATAAAAAAGAGAGGTTTCCATTCTACTTTTTTTGCTTCTATTGTAATTTTTGTGCATTCTTAATTTTTTCTTTTACGACGAAAATCTGAAGGCGAAATACTCATTTTCTTCTGAAAGACTTTAACAAAATAACTTTCACTGGAAAAGCCGCATTCTTTCGCAATTTCCTTTATCGTTTCATTACTGCTTGTCAAAAGTTCCATTGCATAATTCAGACGAACTTTGAGAAGATATTTAACCGGTGTCATACCACACTCCTGTTTGAATACTCTCGTCAGATAATTCTGGGACACGTGTAACTCTTCCGCTACTTCCAAAATACCATCAATTCTTTCAAATCGTCCTTCAATTATTTTCATTGCCTCTAATACCATAGGTGAAAACTTGTATCGTTCTGTCAATATCTCATGTGACAACTTGCACAAAAAATCATATGCTCCGGCAAACATCAAATACCGGCTGTCTAACAGAGACAATCTCCGTTTTATAATCAAATCTACCATGCTCGTAATCGCCATGCTGTTCGGCGGCATGTAAAATACTATTCCTGCTTTTTCAAGTATTTGATTGCAATATTTCTTAGTCTGTTTCGTAACAATAAACATAATCCAGCAGTACCGCCATTTTTCTTTTGTTCCAGGCTCCGGATACCGTTTTGTCTTCGACGGTTCAAAGATAAGAGCAGCGTGATTTTTCCCACATACATGTTTAATTCCCTTTTCATCTTCTACAATCCCACTTCCTTGTATTGTATACAAAAATGTGTATGTATAAATAGGTCGTTCATTGTGCTTAGTAACTTTATCCGGATACCACTCTGTCTCTACCCCAAGCGCAGTAAGCCTGAGTGGTCCCTCCAAAGTTTCTTCCTCACTCAAATATTCAAAACCAAAATGAAAATCATGATCAAACATTTACATTCCTCCTCAAAACATCTGAAAAAAAAACAGCCGACACATCTATATATATGCCAACTGTAAAAAACGGAGAAGGAGGGATTTGAACCCTCGCGCCGCTATTAACGACCTACTCCCTTTCCAGGGGAGCCCCTTCAGCCACTTGGGTACTTCTCCAGCTGAATAAAATTAAAATATATAATATGGTAAATACCATAAACGGAGAAGGTGGGATTCGAACCCACGGCCCCTTTCGGAGTCACCGGTTTTCAAGACCGGCTCCTTAAACCACTCGGACACCTCTCCAAAGACTGCTTGAACAGTATATCATCCCCATCCCCACCTTGTCAAGCATAAATTTCCGAAAGCCACAAGCCATGCAAAAAAGTAAAGAATAAATTTTGTCGGGAGCTTGCTCACGTAAAAAAATTTGTTCTTTTGCTTTTTTATAGGGCGACAGCCCGTGACTGAGCAGGCTTTGCCTGCGAGGTCGCATGGCTTGGGGCTGAGTTTTGGGCGACAGCCCGTGACCGAGCAGGCTTTGCCTGCGAGGTCGCATGGCTTGGGGCTATGTTTTGGGCGACAGCCCGTGACTGAGCAGGCTTTTCCTGCGAGGTCGCATGGCTTACTCCCCCAGTTTCAGTCCAGGCACCGCATTTAAATCAAGCCCATGGCGCACTCCCTTCACAAAATCATAATACCCGGCAGCACCAATCATCGCCGCATTATCCGTACACAAAATCGGCGTCGGCATATAAAAAGAATACCCTCGTTTTTTGCAAGCCTCTTTCATACCTTCCCGCAGCCCCGAATTGCAGGCAACACCACCCGCAATTGCTACTTTCTTAATGCCATAATCTTTTGCCGCAAGCATTGTATGATTCACAAGCACATCCACAACCGCCTGCTGGAACGACGCCGCAATATCTGCCTCTGAGTAAGAAAGACCTTTCATTTTACAACCATTAATATAATTTAATACCGCAGATTTTACACCACTGAAACTAAAGTCATATGGCGCCCCATCAATCGAAGCACGCGGAAATTCAATTGCCTGTGGATTTCCTTCTTTTGATAATCGGTCAATTTTAGGACCGCCCGGATATCCAAGGCCAATTGCTCGTGCCACTTTATCAAATGCCTCACCCGCGGCATCATCTCTTGTTCTTCCTAAAATCTCATACTCTCCATAATCGCGCACAATCACCAAATGACTGTGTCCGCCGGAAGCTACCAGACATAAAAAAGGCGGCTCCAATCCCGGATTTGCTATGTAATTTGCCGATATGTGTCCTTCAATATGATGCACGCCGACAAGAGGTTTATCTGCTGCATAACTAATCGCTTTTGCAGCACCAACGCCCACCAATAAAGCTCCAACCAAGCCGGGGCCATAAGTGACACAGACCGCGTCCATGTCATCCAATGTCTTTCCGGCTTCTGTAAGAGCCTCATCAATAACCTGATTAATTTTTTCGATATGCTTGCGCGAAGCAATTTCCGGCACAACGCCACCGTACAGTTTGTGAATATCAATCTGCGATGCAATAATATTAGAAAGAACTTTCCTTCCATTTACAACAACTGCCGCTGCTGTTTCATCACAGGAACTCTCAATCGCAAGCACTGTAATATCTTTTTGTTCCAAAACAATCCTCATTTCTGCCACAGGGCTACTGATTTTGTTTTTTCGATTTCAGCGGATTAAACTCACGGATTCGCCATTTGCCATCTTCTTTTACAAGAATTGCATACCAGTTCACCGTATTATAATCATTGTCTGTACGAACAAAATAGGAAAACTTCAAATAAACCATTTCTGTTCCATCAATCGTTTTATACTGAAACTTATTTTCATCTTCTATGCTGTAATTAATAATCTTGCGTTTTTTCGGAGGATATTTTTTCTTCTCTGCCGAAATCTCACTTTCCATCTTATCCTGTGAATTTTTTTTCTGAAGACTTTCACAGTAAAGCACACGGAGTTTTCCAACAAGCGTTGAAAAGTCATCGTCAGATAATTTTTTATTATAAATACACTGGTTGATTCTTCCAAACAGTTTAATAACCTCTTTCGGAGTTTCCGGATATCCGGCATCCATATCTTTTGCAACCAGTTTTTCCGTCTCCGTCGTCGGTGTATGCACGGTATCCTGCAACTGCAGTTTCTTCATATACTGGTAATATACTGCCAGCACGCCAAGAACAACAAGCACAACAAGAATCAAAAAGGTAATTAAACCACGTTTTTTCTTCTTTTTTTCTTTCCGGTTCATGCACACCCTCCTCTCATATCACTACTCATTTTCTTTCTTTTCAAACGTCAAATAAGCCGACTTTCTGTCCTTTCCCGGTTTTGCAGCTGGAAAAATCTTACGAACCGGCTCCATAAAATCATCCGGCCGGATTAATGATGGACTATAATGTGTGAGCCACAATTCAGAAACCTCCGCTTCTTTTGCCAACTGTGCCGCCTCCGTAAACATCATATGTCGGTTTTCTTTCGCCTTTGATACCATCTCCGGCTCACCATACATCCCTTCGCAGATAAACAAATCTGCCTTTTTCGCGTGTTCGACAATTGTAGGAACCGGTCTTGTATCCGTACAATACGTAACCTTCAATCCCTTCCTTGCCGGACCAAGTACCATATCCGGTGTATAGGTTTTTCCTTCCCAATCTACCGTTTTCCCCTTTTGCAGGGAACTCCAGACTTTCATCGGTACATCATTTGCTTTCGCTTTCTCCGAATCAAATCGTCCTGCACGCTGTATAATCTGGCTGTAACCATAACACGGAACCGTATGTTTAACACGAAACGCTTCCAAAATATAGCCACATATTTCAAACCGATGGAACGATTCCGTCAACTCGATATACTCGATTTCAAATGGAAGTCCGGGCGCCACAACAAGTAGTGACTCCACCACTTTTTTCATCCCTTTTGGTCCGATTATCGTCAAACGCTCGGTCCGCTCCGCATTTCCCATCGAAAGCAAAAGTCCCGGAAGACCGCTTACATGGTCACCGTGAATGTGCGTAAGGCAAATCGTGTCAATGGCATGCATACTAAAACCCTTTTCCCGAATACTCACTTGGGTTCCCTCACCGCAATCAATCAAAAGACTGCTGCCATTAAACCTTGTCATAAGCGCCGTCAGCGCTCTTCTTGGCAGCGGCATCATGCCACTGGTACCTAAAAGGCATACATCCAGCATGGTAAAATCCTCCATTTCTCCCATTCTTCCCTATTTTATCATACTTGCCCTATATTTTCAAATTAAATCTTCATGGAGCACTTCAATCTTCTCCGTTTTTTTCACAGGTATTACAAACTGATCAATCATTTTCTCGTAACATGACTCACAAATAGCAAATTCGTGAACTTCCAAATCCCGTTTTGAAAAATATCCCCACTCTTTTCTCACCCAAAGCGCCTCTTTTTCAATCTGTCGGCCACATGCATTACACTGGCAAATCCTCTTTAGCAAAGCAGTTGCCCCCTTTCCACATGATAGCAACATTATAACAGAGGGGCTTCTCAGCTTCTAGTTGTAATATTTTCCTTTTCCATGCGTTCTCTCTCCGCCTGCGATAAACGAAGATACATTGGAGCAAACTCCGCTGCCTTCATCTGTCTGCCCTGCTCATAATATTTCTTTCCAAGCGCTGTGACAGAAGACGCTCTCTGATACCGCACGCTGTCTGCGCAAAAACGACACAAAAGTCCCTCGCACTGTTTGATTTTCTCCTGAAATACCGGAACGCCATCCCCCAAAAAGATGACTTCCCGTTTCGTTTCTTTTGCTTTCTGTAAAACCACTTCAATCGGTGCCGCATCCGGTTTCTCAATTTCTACCGGCACTTCTTTCGACACATCATAAATGCCATAATACGCCTGCTGCCTTCTTGCATCCATAATTGGGCAGACCAGCGCCTCCGCACCCGCAAGATTGTAAGCAAGCCCTTCCAATGTCGGCACTGCTATAAGAGGAATCGAAAGTGCTCCTCCTAATCCTTTTGCAGTTGCTGCTCCGATACGAAGCCCGGTAAAAGAACCGGGTCCGCTTGCAATCGCAATCGCATCCAGTTCTTTTACAGAGACATCCGCCATCTCTAACATATCGTGAATCATCGGAAGCAATGTCTGGGAATGTGTTTTCTTATTATGAATGGTATACTCTCCAACCAATTTATCATCCGACTGTAATGCCACACTTGCCACCAGTCCGGAACTGTCTATTCCTAATATATTCATCATTTTCACCTCATCTCGTCTAATGTTATCTCTCGAAAATCAAATCCTTTTTCCAAATCTTTTGCAATCGTTACCTGATGGCAGTCATCCGGCAGAATATCTCTTATCTGCGACGCCCACTCAATCAGGCACACACCGTCCCCGTAAAAATAACCTTCACAGTCTAATTCATACATTTCTTCCACATCCGCAATCCGGTACACATCAAAATGATATAACGGAAGCCGGCCTTCATGATACTCCTGAACAATGGTAAAGGTCGGGCTTGTAACCGGCTCCGTGATTCCCAGTCCATGGGCAAATCCTTTGGCAAATACAGTCTTGCCAACACCCAAATCTCCCTCCAGCAAATAAATATCACCGGGAGATGCCTGTCTCGCAATTTCTTCCGCCACCGCAAAAGTTTCTTTCTCACTATTGCTCTGCCAAATCATTTCTTCGTCTTCTCCTTTACAAATGCCACCAGTTCATCAAATTTTTCCTCACAGGAATTTCTGGTAATAATTGTCGCATATATTGCTGACGTAAATAAATACATTTCATTTTTCCGATACACCACCTTGCGCAAATCACTCCACTTGCAGGAGGACGAAGCCTCACCCTGTGTCACGGAAATTCCTTCCTCATCAATATGGCAGAACAGAGGAATCTGCATTTCTTCCTGTGCCATCTGGCGTCTTCCTTTTTTCGCAAGAGTAAGCGGCTGAACAATCAAAAACAAAACCGCAATCACAATCCAGACCACACGCTGGTTTGCATTCCACATATTCCATTTTATAAATACTGCTGCCAAAGAAGCAATTCCTAGAAGTATACCAAATAACCCGGTTGCTTTCGTATAATTATAATGAAGTAGAAAACGACTCATCGTTTTCCCATCCAGTTTTAATTCAAAATCCATCGACATCTTTCGTTCTCCTTTCCGAATGGCATCGTAATTTCAGTATAACAAATGCCCTCTGCATTGACAAGCCTTAGGTTTTTTAATACACTATTATATAATAAAACAACTATTCAGGACTTCATGTAAAAAAATCAATGGAGCGTCGTGCCTGCACGTAAGAAACATTGATTTTGCTACATGAGGTCCGAATAGGACTCCCCCCGCCCGCATATGAGCATTTTTAGCCTTGTCAAAGGCGAAAAAGAACACGAAGTGTTCAAAATGCGAATATACGGGCAGGGGAGTCCTGAATAGTTGAAAACAACCCACAGGGAGGAACATCATATGTTTGGTTCATTCATTGGAAACGTCGCCGGCATTTCCTACTTTCTTGCATTTCAGATTTTAGGAATTCTTTTGGCGCTGTATTTATTCCAGAAAGAAAAAACGGGAACAACGCTTTTATTCGGCAGCGTATTCGGCAGTTTTGCCCTTCACTGGCTGCCTACCATTTACGCATTTTTCTTTCAATTTTCCGTAAAAGCACATTTATTTGCTTTTATTACTTTTGTCGCGATTGTCTGGGCTGTGTTAGCTTTTGGCAAAGAACACACGCTATTTAAAGGACGATTTAAAAAGCCGGATATTGTTGCACTTTTCCGCGAAAATCCTGCTTTATTTCTCTTGCTTCCTTTATTTATTTATACCTGCTATGTACTTTTGCATGCTACCATTCCATACATCAATGGAAGTCTGCACAGCGGGCAGAGCACATACGGCGATATGAATATGCACTTAGGTTTTATTACAAGTATTGCCAAGCAAAAAACTTTCCCGCCGGAATACTCCATTCTGCCGGGCACAAAACTCGCCTACCCATTTTTATCCGACAGTATTTCCTCAAGTGTTTACATCTGGGGAACTTCTTTGCGGACAGCCTATCTTCTGCCGATGTTTTTTGCCTTGATTCAGGTCTTTTCCGGCGTCTATCTTTTGGCAAAAAAAATCATGCAGTACTTTGGCGGCAGCATCCGCGGAAAAAGTTTTCTTGCTATCGCTCTTTTCTTTTTCAATGGTGGTTTAGGCTTTTACTACTTCATGAATAAGGGGCTGTTTAGCGAAAACTTTACCCGTATTTTCACTGCCTTTTACGAGACACCAACGAACTATGTACAGGCAAATATTCAATGGCACAATATCATCTGCGATATGTTGATTCCACAGCGTGCTACCTTATTCGGATGGGCAATGCTGTTTCCGATTCTCATCCTGCTCTACCGCGCAGTAGAAGAAAAAAGCACCTTATACTTTGCAGCTGCCGGTGTGCTCGCCGGAGGACTTCCACTGATTCATACACACTCGTTCCTTGCTCTTGGCGTTATGTGTGCCGGCTTTGTCATTCTTACCGTGCGCAAAAATGCAAAGGAAGCAAAAGAATTCACCATCCCGGTCTGGGGACGTTTTCTTTTAACTGCCGCATCCTTATTTGCACTTACTTATATCAGTCTGCGTCAGAAATCCGATACACCGATTGAGGCAAATACTCTGCTTATTATCGGCGTCTTGATTGCAGCAGTTTTAGTTCTTGGTATGCTTGCCTCTTTGATTACTTCATGGGAAAAGCAAACCGCAATCCACTGGGGCATGTTTCTGGGAATCGTATTGGTAATTGCTCTTCCGATTTTATTTACCTTTACTTTCAAACAAGCTTCCGGCGATAATTTCGTCCGTGGATTTTTCAACTGGAACAACTCAAATGTAGAAACAATGGATAATTACATCGTCTTCTACCTAAAGAATCTCGGAGTTATGTTTATTCTCCCGGTTCTTTCACTCATTTTTGGCACAAAAAAACAGCGCCGGATTATGATGCCGGCTCTGTTCCTTTGGTTGATTTCAGAGTTTGTTTTGTTCCAGCCAAACCCTTATGACAACAATAAATTAATGTTAGTATCCTATTTCTTCTTCTGTGTGGCAAGTGCTGATTTTGTATGGGACACTGCCGTGAATTTCTGTGAATTTACCAAAAAGAGAATTCACATCCTGCGTCCGGTTCTGGTAACCATCGTTGCCATCTTTGGCACACTTGCCGCTGCCTTAACAATGGGAAGGGAAGCCGTTGCCGACTATGAGCTTTACAGTGCCGACTATGTTTCCCTCTGCAAATGGATAGAAAAAAATACGGAACCATCGGATATCTTTTTAACCGCAAACAATCACAACAATGCAATTGCCTCACTGACCGGTCGAAACATTGTATGCGGCTCCGGAAGCTTTTTATACTTCCACGGTCTTGACTATGCCGCACAGGAAGCCGATGTAAAAACGATGTACGAAAATCCGGAAGCCCGTGACAGTCTGCTTGAAAAATACAACGTTACATATATCGTAATTGGTCCTTGGGAAAATGGAAGCTATTCCATCCCTGATATTAATGCATTTGCCGAAAACTACGACTGCGTCTACAACAAAAACGGAATTTTAGTATTTGAAGTGTAACATCACTTATTCGCAGGAACATACTTGATAACACCTGAATCGTAAGTTGTTTCACTTTCGATCTGACTTTCGTTTGTTCTGCGTACTAACAAATACAATTCCTGATTAGCACCAACCAAAACATCATAAATTACATCATCTGCCAAACTGTCAAAATTGCCATCTGCGCTGAGACGGGTGGCAGATGTTTTTTGTCCAAAATCACTAAACCGATAAAGTCCTGACAAATTAAAAGCATACATCTGCCAGTTCGTTGTATCGCTGTCAAAATACCACTCATATTTTTTATTATCTTCCGAGATATCGTCTCCAAATTCGGAAGTACGCGATAAAGTCTGTGAATCCAATACGCCAAATTTTTTCTTTGACATGGAATAATACACAATCTCATTTTCTCCATATCCTACTCTTTTCGAAAATGCGCCATCCGAAACAGATTCACAGAGATTTGTTCTCGTTCCGCTCACAGAGTCAAACCACATGGCACTTGACGAATTAAACACAAGCATCGGTGTTCCGTCTTCTGTTACATGAAATTCTGTTACATCGTATTCCTTTGCATAATCTGTTTCACTGCCATTTTCTTCTACCTTAGTCTGCAATTTTGTCTTTTGCACCGCATTTGAATTTTCATCAATGGCAAGGAGATAGTATTCACTCGCACCACTTTGTTTTTCAAAAGGATTTGCATTTTCATCATACAATTTAACCTGCATAAGGGCATAGAGATTTCCATCATCTCCCCGTGAAATATAGGGAAGGTCCACAGAATCCACAGAGCCCTCCATTGTTTTTTTCACAAGTTTCGTAAGCGCCTTACGACCATATTGTTTCGTCTGCCAGTCGCCCGCCGAATTTAACGTATACTCATAAATCGAGCAGCCCGTATCGTCCTCGTCATCCGATCCTACCGCATACTGATAAAGCGCCGGCTCTCCCTCTGCATTTGTCTGTAAATCAGTAACCTGAATTTCATCTTCATCCAATAACTCATCCGGTACACTGTAAAAATCCTGTTCAACATACTTATTTCCCTGTGATGGTTTTTCCGTCGGCTCACTCGTTTTGGAACCGCCGCTGCCACACCCAGTCACAAGCATAGCCCCTACACACAGCATCACTAACAGTCGTTTCATCTCATCCTTCTCCTTTACAATATCATTGACAGCTGAATCCGCTTCTTCTGCATATCCACCTGTAATACTTTAACATCTACTACATCTCCAACAGAAACAACATCCAGCGGATGTTTAACAAATTTTTTATCCGTCAGTTTAGAAATGTGAACAAGTCCGTCCTGATGCACACCAATGTCTACAAAGGCTCCAAAGTCAATAACATTTCGCACGGTTCCTTTCAAAATCATGCCCTCTTTTAAATCTTTCATTTCTAATACGTCACTGCGCAAAATCGGTTTTGGCATCTCATCACGCGGGTCGCGTCCGGGCTTCTCCAATTCGCGGATAATATCTTTCAACGTAATCTCGCCAATGCCAACCTGCTCTGCCAGTTTTTTTGTATCTTTTGCCATCAATGACAAACCGGTAAGCCCGCCGGCTATATCCTCTAACTGGTATCCAAGCATTTCCAGTAACTTTGTTGCTGCCTCATAAGATTCCGGGTGCACACTCGTTGCATCCAGCGGATTTTTGCCACCGGTAATACGCAAAAATCCAGCACATTGTTCATAAGCTTTCGGTCCTAATTTAGCTACTTTTAAAAGTTCTCTACGGCTCTTAAACCGGCCATTTTCCTCACGGTAAGTTACAATGTTTTTAGCAATTGCTTTGGATACACCGGATACATATTCAAGTAATGACGCCGATGCCGTATTCAAATCAACACCAACATTATTTACGCAGTCTTCTACAACATTTCCCAGTGCCTCACTCAATTTTTTCTGGTTCATATCGTGCTGATACTGCCCAACTCCGATACTCTTCGGGTCAATTTTTACAAGTTCTGCCAGCGGGTCCTGCAGTCGTCTTGCAATCGAAACAGCACTTCTCTGCCCCACGTCAAAATTCGGAAATTCCTCTGTTGCCAGCTTGCTCGCTGAATAAACCGACGCTCCTGCCTCATTGGTAATAATGTATTGAACCGGACGATTCAATTCCTTTAACATATCTACAATAACAAGTTCAGATTCTCTGGACGCCGTTCCATTTCCAACCGAAATCAGGCTGATGTTATACTTTTCAATCATGGCCTTTACAATACGTTTGGTCTCTGCCACTTTATTCTGCGGCTCCGTTGGAAATACCACTATGGTGTCAAGCACCTTTCCCGTCTCATCCACGACCGCCAACTTACAGCCGGTACGAAATGCCGGATCCCAGCCAAGTACCACTTTGCCGGCAATTGGCGGCTGCATCAAAAGCTGCTCCAAGTTTTTACCAAACACACGAATTGCCCCATCTTCTGCCGTCTCCGTTAACTCATTCCGGATTTCTCTTTCGATTGCCGGCGCAATCAAACGCTTATAACTGTCCGCAATCATCTCTTCCAGATACGGTGTTGTATATTCATTTTCTTTCACAATTACTTTTTTACACAAATACCGCAGAATATCATCCTCAGGCGCCTCAATTTTTACGGTCAGAATTTTTTCTTTCTCACCGCGGTTAATTGCGAGGGTCTGATATCCGGACACCTTGGAAAGCACCGTAGAAAAATCATAATAATTTTCGTAAACCGTTTTCTCTTCTGCATTTTTTGCCGTAGAAACCAATGAGCCTTTCTGCATCGTTGTCTTACGAATTGCAGTTCTGTAATCAGCTTCGTCCGCAATTGCCTCCGCCAAAATATCCAGTGCTCCGGAAATTGCCTGCTCCACTGTCGTAACTTCTTTTTCCTCATCCAGATACTGCTTTGCTTCTTCTTCCACGGAATGGTCTAACATCTGCAAAAGAATCTGATTTGCCAGTCCTTCCAACCCTTTTTCTTTTGCAATCGTAGCACGTGTGCGTCGTTTCGGACGATACGGACGGTACAAATCTTCCAAAAGCACCTGGGTCTGTGCCGCCAGAATCTGCTGCTTGAGTTCTTCGGTTAATTTCCCCTGCTCCTCAATGCTGGCAAGTACGGTCTCTTTTCTTTCTTCCAAATTACGCAAGTACGTTAATCTCTCATCCAGATTACGCAGCTGCTCATCATTTAACGAACCATGTTTTTCTTTCCGGTATCGGGCAATAAACGGAATTGTACAGCCTTCGTCAATCAATTCCATCACTGCTTCAACCTGCCATACTTTAATTTTCAGTTCTTCTGCTATTTGTTTTGCAATATTCATTTCTCTGCTCCTAATATAATCCTTTTTTACTTGGGTTAAAACCTAACGACATTCTAACATTTTCGGGAAAGAATTTCAATTAGGGGTTTTGGCAGGGTTTGGGTCAAGTAATCGTTGGCACTTTTTTCAGGTTCCGTAATTCACGAAGAAAAGTTTGCCTCTCGTGCGTCGCTTTCGCTGACAAACGCGCAAAGGTATCGATATGCAAAACACGCATATCTGATACCTGCGTGTTTGTACGCACTCGCTTCAAATCTTTTCTTCGTGAATTACTGGAATACTGAAAGAACTAGCTGCGAACATTTGGCACAAACCAATATCCTCTTCCCCCTTTATTTTTGCCACTGATAATTGTGCACTAACTTTTGGTAGATTTTTAGTTTAACTCGTTCAGAACAACTCTTTTTGCTTTATATAAAGGATATGGTTGCATTTTGGCGCTTCATCGACTAATTCAATAGCTCTTTCTATTTGAGATGGTCATGAAAGCAAAAGCAAAGCCCCCGCAGACAAGCAATGCTTATCGACGAGGGCTTTGTTTTATTCATTAGGCACTACGCGCCTAGCTTGCATTCACTATTTCTGAGCGATTGCTGCCTGTGCTGCTGCCAAACGTGCAATCGGTACACGGAATGGAGAGCAGGATACATAGTCAAGACCAATCTTGTTGCAGAACTCAACAGAAGATGGGTCACCACCGTGCTCACCACAAATACCGCAGTGAAGTTTGCTGTTTACAGGTTTTCCAAGTTTCAGAGCTGTTTCCATCAACTTGCCAACACCTTCCTGGTCAAGTTTAGCAAATGGATCGTTCTCGAAGATTTTAGCATCATAGTATGCATCCAAGAACTTACCAGCATCATCACGGGAGAATCCGAATGTCATCTGAGTCAAATCGTTTGTTCCGAAGCAGAAGAAGTCAGCCTCTTTAGCGATTTCGTCAGCAGTCAATGCTGCACGAGGAATCTCGATCATAGTACCAACCTCATACTCAAGGTTTACACCTGCTGCTGCGATTTCAGCATCTGCTGTCTCAACAACGAAGTTCTTAACATATTTCAACTCTTTTACTTCGCCAACCAATGGAATCATGATTTCAGGTTTAACATTCCAGTCCGGATGCTCTTTCTGAACTTCAATTGCAGCGCGGATAACTGCCTTTGTCTGCATCTTAGCGATTTCCGGATAAGTTACAGCAAGACGACATCCACGATGTCCCATCATTGGGTTGAACTCATGCAGGGATGCGATGATTGCTTTGATATCCTCAACGGATTTACCCTGTGCATCAGCCAATTTCTTAATATCAACTTCCTCTGTAGGAACGAACTCATGAAGAGGTGGATCCAAGAAACGGATGGTAACCGGATTTCCTTCCAGAGCTTCATACAATGCTTTGAAGTCTCCCTGCTGATATGGAAGAATCTTATCAAGAGCAGCTTCACGCTCTTCTACTGTATCGGAACAGATCATCTCACGGAAAGCAGCAATTCTGTCTTCCTCGAAGAACATATGCTCTGTACGACAAAGTCCGATACCTTCTGCACCAAGCTCACGTGCTTTCTTAGCATCTGCCGGTGTATCTGCATTTGTACGAACTTTCATTGTACGGAACTTGTCAGCCCATTCCATAACACGGCCGAACTCACCTGCAATTGTAGCATCAACAGTTTTGATAACGCCATCGTAGATGTTACCGGTAGAACCATCAATTGAGATATAATCTCCTTCATGGTACTCTTTGCCAGCCAATGTGAATTTCTTATTTTCCTCATCCATGTTGATATCGCCACAACCGGATACACAACATGTACCCATACCACGTGCAACTACGGCAGCGTGGCTTGTCATACCACCACGAACAGTCAAGATACCCTGAGATGCTTTCATACCAGTGATATCTTCCGGAGAAGTCTCAAGACGTACAAGTACGACTTTCTCGCCTCTCTCATTCCACTCTACAGCATCTTCTGCTGTAAATACGATTTTACCACAAGCAGCTCCCGGGGAAGCACCAAGTGCTTTACCAATTGGAGTAGCAGCTTTCAATTCTGCTGCATCAAACTGTGGGTGAAGAAGTGTATCCAAGTTACGAGGATCGATCATTGCTACTGCTTCCTCTTCTGTCTTATGTCCTTCATCAACAAGGTCACAAGCAATCTTCAAAGCAGCCGGAGCAGTTCTCTTACCGTTACGGCACTGAAGCATGTAAAGTTTTTTGTTCTCTACCGTAAACTCCATATCCTGCATATCATGGTAATGATTCTCAAGGATATCACATACTTTGATAAATTCAGCATATGCTTCTGGGAATTCCTGCTCCATCTGAGCGATTGGCATTGGTGTACGAACACCGGCAACTACGTCCTCGCCCTGTGCGTTCTTAAGGAACTCACCCATCAATTTATTCTCGCCTGTAGCAGGGTCACGAGTGAAGGCAACACCTGTACCGGACTCATCATTCAAGTTACCGAATACCATAGGCATTACGTTAACTGCTGTTCCCCATGAATAAGGGATATCATTGTCACGACGGTATACGTTTGCACGAGGGTTGTCCCAAGAACGGAATACAGCCTCGATAGCAAGTTTCAACTGCTCAACCGGATCTGATGGGAAATCTTCACCAAGCTGTTTTTTGTACTCAGCTTTGAACTGCTCAGCCAAAGTCTTAAGATCAGCTGCTGTCAAATCTACGTCATACTCAACGCCTTTTTCAGCTTTCATTTTATCAATGAGCTGCTCGAAATATTTCTTACCAACTTCCATAACGACATCGGAGAACATCTGGATGAAACGTCTGTAAGAATCGTATACGAAACGCTCGAATTTAGGATCCGGGTTTCCTTCGATCATTGCAGCTACTACTTCGTCATTCAAACCAAGGTTAAGGATAGTATCCATCATACCAGGCATGGATGCACGAGCACCGGAACGTACGGAAACGAGAAGTGGATTTTTGAGGTCACCGAACTTTTTACCGTTCACTTCCTCCATCCATTTAACACCTTCCATTGTCTGAGCCATAATCTCATCATTGATTTTACGGCCATCTTCATAATACTGCGTACATGCTTCTGTACTGATAGTGAAACCCTGTGGTACCGGAAGACCGATTTCTGTCATCTCAGCAAGGTTAGCACCTTTACCACCAAGCAGATTACGCATGGTCATGTTACCTTCTTTGAAGGTATAAACCCATTTGTTTGCCATGATACTTATTTCCTCCTAAATAATATAATAATGTATTTTGACACAGAAACATTTGCATAGAAATAACGCAACAGTTCTGCGGTCGCTGACTCCATTGTAACATAAAGAACGCCGAGAGAAAAGCACTTTTTTCGTCTTATCCGATTTTTTGGTAATTTAATTGACAAACCATTACAATCACACTATAATTTTTATAACTGCGGTATTATATATAAGAAGATAATTTTTTTATATAAAATGCCCTGCAAATACATTTACAATGAAATAATGGAGGTTCCTATGATACGCATAATTACGGACAGTCTGTGCGATTTAACCATGGACTATGCAAAAGAATTAAACATCGATATCATGCCGCTTACCGTTCGTTTTGGGGAAGACGATTTTAAATGTGGTATTGATCTCACCAACGAAGCTTTCTATGACAAACTTACAAACGACAGTAACAATCCTTCTACCGCCGCTGTCAATCCATTTGAATTCGAGGAAATTTTCAAAAAATACATCGATGCCGGCGATGAAGTCGTGGCAGTCCTCTTTTCCAAATACATGAGTGCAACATTTCAGTCCGCATCCATTGCCGCAGAAAACATCAATTCTGACCGTCTGTATTTGATTGACTGTGAAACGGGAGCCATGGGACAGGGACTTTTAGTTGAAACTGCTGTCACTTTGCGTGACGAGGGAAAATCCGCAAAAGAAATTGCCGACACCATTCAGACCCTTTTAAAGAAAACCGCAACCTATATCGTCGTAGATTCACTGGAATACTTAAAACGTGGCGGACGAATCAGTAAAAGTGCAGCACTGCTTGGCGGCCTGATGAAAGTACATCCGGTTTTACAGGTTATTGCCGACGGTGCAAAACCAATTGATAAGGTAAAAGGAAAGAAATCCGCAAATGCATGGCTGATTAACAAATTAAAAGACCAGCCGGCAGATGAAAATTATAAACTCGTAATCGGACATTCAAATGCGCCGGAGCGGGCAAAAGCATTTGAAGAACAACTTCGTGAGGCAGGTATTAAAAATGAAATTCTGACCACCTGCATCGGACCGGTCGTAGGAACACATATCGGTCCAAACTGTTTGGGAATTGGATATATCACCAAATAAATAAAATGGATAGAGAACAAAAAAACTATATATAAAGGAGACAACTATGCCTAAAAGAGAAGACATTAACAAAGTATTAATCATCGGTTCCGGTCCGATTATCATCGGACAAGCCTGCGAGTTTGACTACTCCGGAACACAGGCCTGCAAGGCGCTCAGAAAACTTGGTTACGAAATCGTTTTGGTCAATTCCAACCCGGCAACCATTATGACAGACCCGGAAATTGCAGACGTAACTTACATCGAGCCGCTGAACGTAAACCGTTTGGAGCAAATCATTGCCAAAGAGCGTCCGGATGCCGTTTTACCAAACCTCGGCGGTCAGTCCGGCTTAAACCTTTGTGCCGAATTGGCAAGTGAGGGAATTCTTGACAAATACGGTGTACAGGTAATCGGTGTGCAGGTCGATGCCATTGAACGTGGAGAAGACCGTATCGAATTCAAGAAATCCATGGATGCCATTGGCGTTGAAATGGCAAGAAGCCAGGTATCTTACAGCGTAGATGAAGCGTTAGCCATTGCGGATGAATTAGGATATCCGGTTGTTTTACGCCCTGCCTACACAATGGGCGGCGCCGGCGGCGGTCTTGTCTATAATAAAGAAGAATTAAAAACTGTTTGTGCCCGTGGACTTCAGGCAAGTTTAGTTGGACAGGTTCTTGTCGAGGAATCCATCCTTGGCTGGGAAGAATTAGAGCTTGAAATTGTACGTGACGCCGATGGCAATATGATTACCGTCTGCTTCATTGAAAACATTGACCCAATGGGAACGCATACCGGTGATTCTTTCTGTTCCGCACCGATGCTTACCATTTCCGAAGAAGTGCAGAAACGTCTTCAGGAACAGGCATACCGCATTGTCGATTCCGTCAAGGTAATCGGCGGCACTAATGTACAGTTTGCTCATGATCCGGTTTCCGATCGAATCGTTGTTATCGAAATCAACCCAAGAACTTCCCGTTCTTCTGCACTGGCATCCAAAGCTACCGGTTTCCCAATCGCTTTAGTTTCCGCTATGCTTGCTGCCGGTCTTACTTTGAAAGACATCGAATGTGGAAAATACGGAACCTTAGATAAATACAAACCGGACGGTGACTATATTGTAATTAAATTTGCGCGCTGGGCTTTTGAAAAATTCAAAGGTGTAGAAGATAAATTAGGAACTCAGATGCGTGCCGTCGGCGAAGTAATGAGCATTGGAAAAACTTATAAAGAGGCTTTCCAGAAAGCAATCCGAAGCTTAGAGACCGGCCGCTATGGTTTAGGTTTTGCCAAAGATTATAATGAAAAATCAAAAGAAGAACTACTTCGTATGTTAGCTACTCCTTCGAGTGACCGCCATTTCATTATGTATGAGGCACTTAGAAAGGGCGCTACCGTAGACGAAATCTTTGATATTACAAAAGTAAAACACTACTTTGTTGAACAGATGAAAGAACTTGTTGAGGAAGAGGAAGCCATCGCAAAATCCAAAGGTTCTCTTCCATCCGATGAGCAGCTTATTTCCGCTAAGAAAAATGGCTTCTCGGATAAATACTTAAGTCAGATTCTTGCGATTCCGGAAGATGACATCCGCAATAAGAGAATCGAACTTGGCATTGAGGAGGCCTGGGAAGGTATTCACGTAAGCGGAACCAAAGACAGTGCTTATTATTATTCAACTTACAACGCCAAAGACAAAAATCCGGTCAGCGAAGAAAAGAATAAAATCATGATTCTCGGTGGTGGTCCAAACCGAATCGGTCAGGGTATCGAATTTGACTACTGCTGTGTTCACGCAGCACTTGCTTTGAAAAAACTCGGCTTTGAGACGATTATCGTAAACTGTAATCCGGAGACGGTTTCCACCGACTACGATACATCCGACAAGTTGTACTTTGAGCCTTTAACATTGGAAGATGTTTTAAGCATTTACAAAAAAGAAAAACCACTCGGTGTAATTGCTCAGTTTGGTGGACAGACACCGCTTAATTTGGCAGCCGAACTAGAGAAAAACGGAGTTAAAATTCTTGGCACGTCTCCATCCGTTATCGACTTGGCGGAAGACCGCGATTTGTTCCGTGCCATGATGGACAAATTAGGAATTCCAATGCCGGAAGCAGGCATGGCAACAACCGTTGATGAAGCACTGGAAATTGCGAAAAAAATTGGTTATCCGGTTATGGTTCGTCCTTCTTATGTACTTGGCGGACGCGGCATGGAAGTCGTATATGATGACGAAAGTCTTACCGACTACATGAAAGCAGCCGTAGGTGTTACACCGGACCGTCCGATTTTGATTGACCGTTTCTTAAATCACGCATTGGAATGTGAAGCAGATGCCATCAGCGATGGAACACACGCTTTCGTTCCTGCTGTTATGGAACATATTGAGCTTGCCGGTGTACACTCCGGAGACTCTGCCTGCATTATTCCATCGGTTCATATTTCCGAGGAAAATGTTGCGACAATCAAAGAATACACGAAAAAGATTGCGGAAGAGATGCATGTTAAAGGTCTCATGAATATGCAGTATGCCATTGAAAATGGAACGGTTTACGTTCTGGAAGCAAATCCAAGAGCTTCCCGTACGGTACCGCTTGTTTCCAAAGTATGTAACATCCGCATGGTGCCTTTAGCTACCGACATTATTACTTCGGAACTTACCGGCCGCCCATCACCGGTATCCTCTTTGAAGGAACAGAATATTCCATATTTCGGTGTCAAAGAAGCCGTATTTCCATTCAACATGTTCCCAGAGGTTGACCCTCTGCTCGGACCGGAAATGCGCTCGACCGGCGAGGTACTTGGTCTTTCCACCTACTATGGCGAGGCGTTCTACAAAGCACAGGAAGCAACACAGACAAAACTTCCTTTGAAAGGAACTGTATTAATTTCCGTAAACCGCAAGGACAAACCGGAAGTAGTTGAAGTTGCTAAATTATTCGCCGAGGCAGGCTTTAAGATTCTGGCAACCGGTAAGACACACGAAATCATTACCGATGCCGGCATTGAGGCAGAGAAAGTATTGAAATTGTATGAAGGTCGTCCAAATGTACTGGATTTAATTACAAACGGCGATATCGATTTAATTATCAACTCACCAGTTGGCAAAGACAGCGTACACGATGACAGTTACCTGCGCAAAGCAGCAATTAAAGCAAAAATCCCTTATATGACAACTATCGCTGCTGCCAAAGCAAGTATTAAAGGAATCCTGTATGTTCAGAAACATGGCAATGGTGAGGTAAAATCCTTGCAGCAGATTCACAGTGAAATTTCTGATAAATAATTTATCTACAACAAAAAAAGCTGCGTCTTGTAAACACAAGACGCAGTTTTTTTATATACCATATTTTTATTTAGTTGGAACGTTTTTCACATGTTTAATCCATTTTCCCTTTTTGCTTCGATATGTCATCGTCACACAATAAGTCTTCTTTTTCTTCGCCTTTTTCCGTATACATACTTTCCGGGATATTTTGTACGAATATGTCATATGCGCCTTTTTCGCTCCACGAATTGCCTTTGCTCCTTTTACCGTGCAAACACTTGTCTTCATGCTTTTGTCAGCAGTTAATTTTGTTTTCTTTCCCTTAATGTAAATCTTTTTCACAAAGAAAGGATTTTTTTCATCCCCCTGCATGATTCCCAGACGAACCTTTTTCACTTTAGCATCTACGTAAAGTTTTTTTATGGAAAATTTCTTACTGCTGCCCTTACAAAAATCATTTGTCCAAAACGAATAATAGCCAATTCCTTTGTCCTCTCCCTGAGCCAAATGCCACTCTTCAATCGGCTTCGAAAAAAGACGGCTTTCATAAGACAACGAATAAAATCCTTTAGAGTAGACTTTCTTTAATGAAGTACAATCCGCAAACGCTTCATTATACATAGCAACGCCATCATTTAAATGTAATTCTGTCAAACTGCTGCAGCCAAAAAATGCATACTCTCTAACAAACAAAACATCTTTCGGCAAATAAAGTTTTTTCAAATTTTTACACTGATAAAACGCCATTACTCCAATGTTTGTTACTGTTTTTGGTATTGTTATTTTTGTCACTTTATCTGCATTTGTCAGTACCGTAAAAGACTGACGATTCACACTTAAATTTACCTCATTCGTCAAAATTTTTCCGGAATAACCAAGACTGACCACTTTGTACCCATCAATGGTTTGCGGAATCATAATTTCCGTATCATCTGACGCAATCTTTCTCAATTCAATTTCCTTTTTTGCCGCATCAATCACACGATAAGAGTATTTACCGCTTTTTACAAAAGCATCGGTATTGCGCCAATCCTCCACCGTATCTTCCCTTGCAACCGGTTTTTCAGTTGCAGCCGGCGTGTCTGCTTTGCTTACTTTTGCCGTCAGTGGCGATGCCACAGCAAGTAACATAAACACCAAAACGCCCATCACAATTTTTGTTCTTTGCATAATCAAACCTCCTTATTATAAACAATCTCTGCTGCCATACTTCCTATCATCCCTCCTAAAAGATTTAATAAAAAATCGTCCACATCGACGCTTCGATAACAATAACCTAAGGCAGAGTTAAATACGCCCTGCAAAATTTCAATTGATAAGCTGGTAAGAAAACATATGATAAAAACCGTTTTCTTTTTATGTTTCTGTTTCCAGCTTAAAATCGCAGTAAAAAAACCATATGGAACAAACAACAATATATTTCCTATACATTGAAATAAAAATACACTTTGATATCCTGAGAAAAAATCTTTTATATACCCAAAGATACTACGAAAAGGTACAAAATTATTTGTTTGCCCCAATTCATATTCAATATTCAATGCAATTTCCTCTTGTTGTATTGGAAACGGAAAATACACCACAACAAATATCCCTGCCAGAGTAAACAAAGCCATCACATATGATATGAATAAATAAATTCCACTCTTCGTCCTTATATCCCATTCATGCATACAAAACAAAAGCACACCGGCAAATACAACAAACTGTACAAACAAAATGGCTGGTAATAAATATGTAATCATGTACATCTCCCCCTTTCATACTTTATATTATTATAATTATGATAACACATTCTAACGATAACAGATTCTAAAATTCGTGAACGGACAAAAATTGGGAGTGAACGGACATTTTTACACCAGCGGAATCACCACATCAGCAACAAACCACTCCTCTTTTGTATGTATCTCAAAATCTCCGTCAACACTCTCGACCATGTGACGAATACTTTTAATTCCATAACCATGAAGCTCTTTATCTTTTTTCGACGTTTTAATTCCCATTACAGAATTAAATTTCTCTTTGCCGTCATAGGTATTGGAAATTCGGATAATGAGCATTTTCTTTGCATATTTTATTGTAATCTTAATCTTTTTATCTTGCACTTTTTCGCACGCTTCCATTGCATTGTCAAGAAGATTTGTCAGGATTCCCGTAAGCACATAGGCAGAAACATTCAAATCTTTTGGAACTTTGACATCCATTTTAGTTTCAATCCCAAGGCGGTCTGCCTCCTGCAATTTATAGCTGAGAATACTGTCAATGACAAAATTGTCCGTTCGCTCAAACTTCGTCTGGAAAAGTTCCCCTTCCTGCATTTCATTTAAGTACGCTGTCAGTTTTTCTTTTTCGCCCTGACTGTTCATAAATGCAAGCATGGAAATATGTTTCTGAAAATCATGCCGCTGAATTCTAAGTTCTTCATCCATCTGATGCATCAGTTTAAGCTGACGGTTCTGATACACATTTAGCTGCTCCAGTTTTTCCTTTTCAAAACGCACGCGCATATTTTCAATCTGAACGTCACACAGATAAAATACCAAAACATTCATGACAAACAAAATAACCGTACAGCCAAGCATATTTAACCAGTAAAAATTCTGCTGGCAAATCATCAAATCAAGGTAAAGTGAAAACACCGGGAGCACAATCGTTACCGCCCAGTAAAGAATCGGAATCTCTCTTCCTTTCTGCAGATTGCGAAAGTTTCGTATCATAAGCACGACAAGATACTGCACGACCGGCAGTGCCACCATGCCCCAGACGTTGTAATATTCTCTCGACTGGAATACATTTAAATCCAAAAATCCGGTTGCAAGTCCCACGATACATTCTGCTAAAGTCATGCTGACAAAAGCAAAGACTGAATACAAAAGGCCTTGTTTCCAGCCGCTCTCGTACCCAAAAAAGGCAATCAATACAAGCATAACATAAGAACTAAGTCCCGTAAGAATTGGAATATCTATAAAAACATTTAACAGCATGGTTACCGCAAAAAAGAGCACAAAGGCTAAAAATTCAATGCCTGCCCCACGCTTGCTTTTCCCAAAAAAGCATCGGTACAACAGCCATAATTCGTAAGATTGAAATATATTGGCAATAATATAAAAAGTAGCAAAAAGCATCTCAGTCCTCCATCAGTTCATGATTAATGAATTCATCTTTAAATTGTTTTCTACGGCTTTTTCCTATTATAATCTCTTTGCCATCTGACATCTTCACCTTTGACATAGAATATTCCGAAACATAATTCAGGTTAATCAGATAACTCTTATGACAACGGCTGAATCCATGTTTTTCGTAAATGTCACAAAGCTGCTGCAGCGAATTTCCCGCAAAAGCCACTCTCCCGTCCTTACAATGAACTTCAACACCTTTTCCCGCTCCTACAAAATACACAACATCCTTCAAACATACACTTTTATAAACGCCATCTTCACGGTACCGAAAAGCAAGCGTTCCCGTATTAACACGCTCACGCACGAGGTCAATATCTTTTACAACATCCTTGTGTTTTAACGGTTTTAAATGAAAATTCAATGGATGCACATCAAATAAATCCATACAATAATTTGATTTTCCGGAGATAAAAACCAAATAAATCAAATCCATTTTCCATGCACTGCGAATCATCTGCCCCAGTTCAATTCCATTCTTCTGTGGCAGTTCAATATCAAGAAACAGCATGTCATACCACTGACCGGACTGTAACTGCTGCTGCAATGTCTCCGCACTATGATACACGTCAACATAGAGACGCGTTGCATTTTCATAGTTATATTGTTCAATCCACCCCTCAAGCTGAGAGCATACGCCTTTATCATCATCACAAATTGCAATATTCACTGCGTATCACCTGCCTGCGTATTTATTTCCATTCTTTCGGAAGTATCGCATTTCCTCCAAATCCTTTATGTTTCCAATTGTCCTTCGACTTATCAAACGATGTCACCTGCAAAATCTGCCATGGGTTTGATTTTTTCAAAGAACGATACACTTTTTTCAAAGGTACCCACTGTCTGTTATGCGTCAAATCTCCGGAATCCCCGAGAAAAATTTTATCGCTTTTCTCATCATATAAAAACAATGTCACATAATGCCCCGGCGTATCTTTCCAGTAACAATCGCTGTCATTACTGCTCACCACAACAATACATGCCAGTGATTCTTTCACTAACTTCTGAAACGCTTCGTATTTGCCGGGCTTACGAAAAACATCTGATGCAAAACCAAGTTCTTTTAACGTAGCCTTCATATAGCCCCAGTCGATGGCACCACCACCGCCATAGCCACTCACTTTTTTGGCATAACGGTACATATCAACCGGCGAACTTTCATACGAAGAAAATGTCGTGTAAATATTTGCCATGCAGCACAAACCGCATCCAAAAGCACCAAAGGAGCCACCATCGTAAAACTCTTTGCCCCATTTACCGGACCACTCTCTGCGCCCCTCATAAGCCTTTGGTCCCTGAAAGAAAGTTGCTACTTTTTGGGTCGGATCAGGCGTCGGTGTCGGTTTTTGTGTCGGAGACAACGACGGCAAAGCGGTCACCTTCGGCGTAACCGCTGTCTGTTTTAATGTTTCTTTTGTCTGCTTTGACCCGGCCGGGAAAAACTGATTTAATAAAGCAGCGGCTGCCAGCATCCCGATGCTTAACAAGATGATGACAGCCAGTTGCTTTTTAGTAACTTCGCGTTTCTGCATAAAGTCTCCTAAAATGTAAATTTATCCGCAAAATACTCTTTCAAATCTACAATTTTAACTCTTTCCTGTTCCATAGTATCACGGTCACGTACCGTAACCATACCATCTTCTTCTGAATCAAAATCATAAGTAACACAATATGGTGTACCGATTTCATCCTGACGGCGGTAGCGTTTACCGATATTACCACGGTCGTCATATTCACAGTTGTAAGTCTTGCTGAGCTCTTCAAATACTTTTTCAGCATTCTCATTCAATTTCTTTGACAATGGCAGCACACCAATTTTAACCGGTGCCAATGCCGGATGGAAATGAAGAACCGTACGAACATCCGGTTTTTCTTCCGTTCCAATATTTTCTTCATCATAAGCACTGCAAAGGAAGGCAAGTGTTACACGGTCTGCTCCCAGTGAAGGCTCAATTACATAAGGAATGTATTTCTCACGTTTTTCATCATCAAAATATTCCATCGGCTCGCCGGAAGTATTCTGATGCTGTGTCAAATCGTAATCTGTACGGTCTGCGATTCCCCAAAGTTCGCCCCAGCCAAATGGGAACAAGAACTCAAGGTCTGTCGTTCCCTTACTGTAGAAGCAAAGTTCTTCCGGTGAATGGTCACGCGCACGCATCTCATCTTCTTTGATGCCAAGGCTCTGCAGCCAATCGATACAGAACTGACGCCAGTAGTTAAACCACTCCAAATCCGTTCCCGGCTCACAGAAAAATTCAAGTTCCATCTGTTCAAACTCACGGGTACGGAATGTAAAGTTACCCGGCGTAATCTCATTACGGAATGACTTACCAATCTGTCCAATACCAAACGGAATTTTTTTGCGTGATGTACGCTGTACATTTTTAAAGTTTACAAAAATACCCTGTGCCGTCTCCGGACGAAGATATACGGTATTTTTTGCATCTTCGGTTACACCCTGGAATGTTTTAAACATCAGGTTAAACTGACGAATTTCCGTAAAATTGTGTTTTCCACAACTTGGGCATGCAATTTTGTGTTCTTCGATAAACTGTTCCATCTGCTCATTGGACCAGCCATCTACAGAACCATCTAATTCAATGTCATTATCTCCTGCAAACTCTTCAATCAACTGGTCTGCACGGAAACGCTCATGACACTCTTTACAATCCATCAGAGGGTCGGAAAAGCCGCCAAGGTGTCCGGATGCTACCCATGTCTGCGGATTCATAAGAATCGCACAGTCCACACCAACATTGTATTTATTCTCCTGAATAAACTTCTGCCACCATGCTTTTTTTACATTATTTTTTAATTCTACACCGAGATTTCCATAATCCCATGTATTCGCTAAACCACCGTAAATCTCAGAACCCGGATAGATAAATCCACGGCTCTTAGCCAGTGCAACGATTTTGTCCATTGTCTTTTCCATCGTCTTCCTCCATTGCTTTCATTTTCTCTCAATATTGTACTATTTTAACGATGTTTTTGCAAGTAAAATAATTTGCGGGGGATATTCTATATGGATGGTAGTTTTTGAGGTTTCCGGTAATTCATTAAGAAAAGTTTACATCTCGTGGGACGGCTCCCGCCTGGTTGAGTTGCGTAACAGCAGGGGCACTGAAACTACCAGTGCCACCTGCTGACGCACTCAAAACCCACTCGATGCAAATCTTTTCTTAGTGAATTACCGGAATTCTCAAAGGCCAACATGGAATATTTCCTGCGAATAATTTTCTCAAATGGGGAGAGGGTGCTTGGCCGGGCAGAGCAAAAAAGACCGTAGATTTCGCCATGAGGGACTTGCGCACCGTTACGTGTGTTCTCTAGCGAAAGTGGTCCCTCATGCGAAACTACGGTCTTTTGCTTACACATAGTAAATCGTAATTCCACCAAAGTTATTGCTTCCCTCTAATGTGAGTGTTGCCGTGACTTCGCCGTTTCTGTTATTTTTTTCATCAATTCCGCCAAAACTGCTCTCTACATGGTTCACGATCTGCCACTCTTTTGGCACGAAAAGTTCAACACCGGCAAATGATGAATCAATGTTTATTGTTGCATTTCCCGATGGGATTCTTGCCTGGTCAAGATACACCTTAACCCCTGCAAAACTGGCATCTATTTCCGCATAGCGAAAATCTTCCGATGTGATGTAACGGATGACACTGCCAAAGGTTGACGAAATATCCAGTTCGTCATCATTGAGTTTTTCACCCTTGACTTCGTCCCAATCATTTCTTTTTCTAGAGTGTCCGCGATGGACTATTTTTTTCCGAAAACGTCCAAAGATCAGGTGCAGGCCAATCGTCAAAAGAAGGGCTGCCAGTAAAACCGTCCATGGCGTGATTGCCGTGATTCCAAGCGGTTTATCGTAGATAATTGCGATAAAAGCAAGTGGAAATAAAATTCCGCCAAAGTGAACATGTGGGATACTCGCCACAATCACGGCGATGCATACAACGGTAAACAACAGTGAAAATACGCCTACTGCCGGAAGGTATCCAAGCTGGCTCACAACCAGATAGGCACCCGCCAAGATTAAAAATACGCCCCAAAAATAATTTTTTTTCATCATCTCATCCTCATTTCTACTAATTTTTCTTTTAATACTCTGCTGTAATGTCTGGATACAAAAATCTGCTTATGGGAATTTCGAAATGCCGCACAGCTCGTTGTCGACAGATTACTCTTTTGCAGCGAATAAATTTCCGACACATTGGCAATCGTCGATTTGGAAACACGCAGAAATTGATTTGGAAGAATCTCCTCCAATTCGTAGAGCCGCTGTTTCGTCTCATATATTTCATCTCTTGTGTGAACCTGAACTATTGTTCCTTCGGTTTCAAAAAACAAAATATCCAAAACATCCACATAACACTCCAAATCTCCCTGATAAAGAACCAGCCGTTTTGTCTCCGTATGACCGGATGCAAATGCCTCTTGAATTTTTTGCAGTTTTTCAGTCATCCGGCGGCAGTGAATCCTTATTTCATCATCCGGCAGATTCTCATCCAACTCAATGGTAATCTTCATAATCGCCTCCCTCTTCGTGTGTAATGCCATTATAGCAAAAGAAAATGGATTGTAAACCCATTTTCCGTAAGTGGTTCTATTTCGTTTGTAAGTGGTAAAAATAAAGCCTTAAAATCCCATATCTAACATATCCAGCGAGTGAAATGTACGGTCTGTGTGCACCTTAAAATATCGTGAAACAACTTCTTTTAACTGGAAAAGCACTGCCTCGCTGACCGAAAAAGTATACAGTTTTTGAAGCGGCGAGGAGAGAATCCTCTGCAAAGTGTAAATAGCAGTTTCCGACAACAAAATACCGGTCTTTCCGTCGTGGCATTCATCGCAGACAATGCCCGCATCCCCCACATAAAAATGGTGCAGATTTTCCGTTTTCCCACACCTTATGCACTCAAAAATACGCGGTGCCTCCCCGGCAATCGCTAACATCCGGAATTCATATATGTAACGCACCAGTTCTTCCGGCAGAGAAGGCACCGATAACGCCCGCAGCGACAAATACAAAAGATTCAATTCATGCTTCGCTGTCATTCCTTCCCTCGTAAAATAATCTGCCACCTCGCAAAAATAAAGTGCCAGATATAAATGCTCCAGATTCTGCCTTAATTCCGGGAAATAATTTTCCACCTCAACCTGCTCTATGCTATAAGAATCCCGTCCTCTATAAATAAAAAACTCCCCAAAGGTAAACGGTTCCGTTGCAGCAGACAGCGGACTTCTGGGGCGCCTTGCCCCTCTGGCGAAGGCGGAGATGCGCCCCCGCTCTTTCGTCAAAAGGACAACACGTTTGTCGTATTCACCAATGGTAGCTGCCGAAAGCACCATTCCTGTCACTCTCTCTTTCACGTGTTCCCCTCTCTTCCTTTGCTGCATTTTCCCATCCGTTTCTTCCTTTTTCTTCCCTCACATACGCCAGATAATCAGACACTTTCCCCGTCTGTGTAAATGTATTCCAGTTTGCTTCATTTCCCATTGCGTTCCTCCTCGCCGCAGTCCTTTTGCGGCTTTTATACTTTTGTCCGGATGTAAATTGCTTTACACCCTAGCAATAGGATATCCCGATTCCAAACCGGCTATGCTAACACATATTGGTAATCAGTCTTTTTCTTTATAGCCAAAATTCTTAAGAAGAAAATCACTGTCACGCCAGTCTTTTTTCACCTTAACCCAAAGTTTCAGATTTACCTTTGCCTGCAAAAATTCTTCAATTTCCCTTCTGGCATCGGTTCCAATTCGTTTGAGCATACTGCCCTGTTTTCCGATGATAATTCCCTTATGGGAACTTCTCTCGCAGATAATAGTAGCATCAATGTCAATCAAATTTCTTTTTCCCGGCCTGTTTTTCATCTGGTCAATGGCAACAGCAATTCCGTGTGGAATTTCGTCCGAAAGCAGACGAAGTGCTTTTTCGCGAATCAATTCCGCCACAATCTGGCGCACCGGCTGGTCCGTAATCGTATCCTCATCGTAAAATGCCGGTCCCTCTTCCAGATAAGAAAACATGGTCGTAATAAGTTCATCGACATTTTCGCCCGTCCACGCAGAAACCGGTATAATTTCTGCAAATTCCATCATATCTTTATAGGCAGCAATACATTCTAACAATTCGTCTTTCTTAATCGTATCAATTTTATTCATTACAAGAATAACCGGCGCTTTGGACTGTTTTAACTCCTCTGCAATATAGCGCTCGCCTCTGCCGATAAATGTTGTTGCCTCAACAAGCCAGAGCACAAGGTCAACTTCTGAAAATGTTTTTTCTGCCACACCTACCATATATTCACCAAGCTTATTTTTTGCCTTGTGAATACCCGGCGTGTCCAAAAAAACGATCTGTCCGCGCTCATCATGATACACCGTCTGAATCCGGTTTCTCGTAGTCTGCGGTTTATTTGAAGTAATCGCTATTTTCTGACCAATCATTTGATTCATCAACGTAGATTTTCCCACATTTGGTCTGCCCACTAACGTAACAAAACCTGATTTAAATTCCTGTCCCATCTTATCCTCCATTTTCTTTCTAATTCAAAACACGTATTTCATTAAACAACTCTTTTGCATCTTCCACTTTTCCTTCGCTTCCGATTGCACAAATATATCCATCACTAAGTACCGTGGAAACCATTTTTGCAGCCTCGCGAACCTGTTCACAGTCTGCCGAAAGCACCTCATCTCTCTCTTTTTGAATCTGCTCAAAGGTAATGTCGGTAAGCCATGCCTGACTCGAACGCCGTCCCTCGGCTCTCGGTGTTAATGGCGTATCTAACTCACTAACCGTACCAATAATATATTTCATCATATCGCGCTCATCAGCATCAAAAGCTTCCAGATAAGCCGGTACCTTTTCAAATACTTCATTTGTTTCTGCAAGGTTCGGGTCGCGGTACGATACCATATACCCATTTCCCAAATCTGTAAAAGCACACATAACACCATAGGCGCCGCCTTTGACACGGACTTCATTCCACAAGTAATCATATCCAAGAATTGTTTTTAATACCTTATTGACACCGTTGTAAGCAATTCCTTTTTCCGAAGAATTTCCGACCCGTGCCACATATTGCACTTTTCCAGCCGTCTTAAATCCCTCATTTCCTACAATCGGTTTCATCGAATATTCCGGTTTTAGAAGTTTTTCCTCCGCAGAATCCGGCAACCGGTCAATCAACCGTGAAAGTCCATTTTCAAGCGGTTTTAAGCCTTCTTTGCCAGAAGTTAAATCGACAGACAGACGCTCCTTTACAAAAACCTTCTTTGCCAATGCCTGTAAAACAGAAATCAAATTCTCCTTTCTCTCATCAAAATGCTCTTCCAAATCGCACAAAAAGTCATAGTAGGCAATTCCTCGGATATATTCCGTAAGATATGCGTTCTTTTTCATATATGCCATCGCACGGCCAACCGCTGTTGTGTGTCCTGCCGACAAAAGCGATGACTGCTTAATCGAGCGGCTCTCCGCAATAATCTCATACAGTCGTTTTTCATCGAAAAGCTTTGTATTGGTAAGCATTTCCGCCAAAAGGTCAAACACCTTTTCCGTCTCTGCGGTTAATGCTTTTCCACTAATCTCCCATAAATACCGGTAATCGTCATTATGACGGTTTGCGTACACAACCAAATCTGTCGAAATACCGCCGGCATGCAAAAGAATCTCATTACTAAGTTCCAGTTTCGTATACTTTTCCGTATCCATAGCCGAAATTAATTCGCTCAAAAGTGACAAATACGGTGTATACTCTTCCAAATCTTTGACATCGAAAAAGCAGCGAAAATACTCAATGCCATTCGTAAAAATATCATGATGCAAAACCGGAACTCCCACCATTTCTTTCATTTCATTTTTAAATGGCTGCGCTTCTTTCTTCATATCCTCTCTCGTGAGAAGCGGAATGCATTTTAAATCCTCCGAAGGAGTCGGCTCCTCCTGATACTTTTTGAGTTCCTCTGTTTCTTTCACGAGTGCCTCTTTCTGTTCATCGCTCAAAGTTTCCATATAGTCTTCCAGCTTTTTCTTTTCTTCCTCTTCCATAAGCGTAGTCAAGCCCACTTTTGGCTGCACACTGACAAATGTCGCATGCGGATTTTTAAGCAGATATTTTTCAATGATTTTTTCAAAATAATCTGTGCCAACCTGCTTTTTCAAAAATGCAAATGTATCGTTTGCCTGAATATGAATAAACGGTTTATTTTCATCATACAGCCAGCTGTCAAAAATCTGAAGTCCATACATAAGCCCTTTCGGGAAGTTTCCAAAATCCGCCTCCCGGTACTGAAATTCATATCCGTTGATTGCCGCAAGCAGTGACTGCTGATTCAATCCCTCTTTGACGATTTTTTTCAACTCAGTCTCAATCACAGTAATAAACTGCTGTTTCTGCTCCATTTTTACATTTTTCGCAATAATCGAGAAAAACGGCTGTCTGACACTCTCTTCATAATAACAACTGATGTCATTTCCAATGCCCGCGTCCAATAAAGCCTGTTTTAACGGTGCTCCAATCGACTGCACTAATACATAGGAAAGAACCGGAAATGCCCGGTACAAATTTCTGTCAAGTCCGTCGCCACACACGGTATTATAACTGAAATATGCCTTTCCTTCGGTGTCCTCCCCTTCCGTCACCGAATAAAAACCATACTCCTCTTTTCTTTCGGCAAATGGCTTTTGCAGCTGCACCTCGGAATCCACTTCAATTTTCTCAAAATGGCTCAGATAATTTTCATCAATCCAGTTTAACTTTTCTTCCATATCCATATTTCCATACAAATACAGATAACTATTCGATGGATGATAATATTTTTTATGAAATGCCAGATAATCCTCGTAGGTCAAATCCGGTATTGATGCCGGGTCTCCGCCGGACTCCACGCCATATGCCGTATCCGGGAACAACGACTGCTGGATGTTACGGTCTAACAATTGTTTCGCTGATGAAAATACACCCTTCATCTCATTAAATACCACACCATTGTAAATCAGTTCTCCATCCACACTCTCTAATTCATAGTGCCATCCTTCCTGACGAAAGATTTTTTCTTCTTTATAAATATTCGGATAAAAAACCGCATCCAGATACACATGCATAAGGTTTTGAAAATCCTTGTCATTACAGCTTGCCACCGGGTAAACTGTCTTATCCGGGTAGGTCATCGCATTTAAGAATGTGTTTAAGGAACCCTTTGCTAGTTCAATAAACGGGTCTTTGACCGGAAACTTATCTGAACCACACAACACCGTATGCTCCACAATATGAGCAACTCCGGTCGAATCCTTTGGCGGTGTCCGAAAACCTATGTTAAACACTTTATTCTCATCATCATTTTCCAAAACTGCCACTCTGGCACCGCTCTTTTTATGGCGGAGCAAATATCCTGTACTGTTTAAATCCGATATTTTGCTTTCTTCAATTAACTCGTATGCGCTGCAATTTGAAACATTCATCGCGACTCTCCAATCTATTCTTTTCTTCTTATTTTCTATCTTTTTTCAGATATTTATACAGTATCACATTTGGCGGGGGAATGTCAAAAATTTGAGTGGTTTTTTCACTTTCCAAATTTCCCTAAAATAAATCTGCATCTCTTGCGCCGCTCCCGCTTATCAAAATGCGTAAGGGTATCGGCATGTAAACTACACATGCCAGATACCCACGTATTTGAAGCGCAATCGTTGCAGATTTATTTTAGGGGAATCACCGGAAGCTTCTTGCCGGTACTTGCAAACCAACGAAACTTACTACAAAATTACTCTTTGACTTTTGTTTCCTAATGTGCTATTGTTAAAGGGTGTTAAATTATATTTTTAGGAGGCAAAACACATGAAAGGTACAGTTAAATGGTTTAATGCCAAAAAAGGTTTCGGATTTATCTCCGATGAAGAAGGAAATGACGTATTCGTACACTTTTCTGCTCTGCAGATGGACGGATTCAAAGTTCTCGATGAAGGCGACGAAGTAGAATTCGAAGTTATCGATGGCGAGAAAGGTCCTCAGGCAGCAAACGTAACAAAGTTATAATCGATTGTTAATGAAATAATTTTTGAATAAAAGTTATATAAGTTAAAAGGGTTGTAACAAAAGGTGCTTCATTCGTGGAGCACCTTGCTTTTTTATATAGATTCATGTAAAATGAATCTTAGGTCAAAATGACAAAATGACATTCGCACTTACATGAAAAAGATATTTACAAAATGGAGGATTAATGTAATGGGAAACTATTTTCAAAAAGAAATTGAATGTGCATCCGCAGACCAGATTCGCGCATGGCAAAGTGAGCGTTTGGTAAAGCAGGTAAAAAACATCTATGACAACGTTCCTTACTACCGCACACGCATGCAGAACAAAGGTCTTGAACCAGGCGATATTAAATCGATTGATGATTTACATAAACTTCCTTTTATTACAAAGGATGACTTAAGAGATGCTTATCCATATGGACTTTTGGCACGTCCTTTAAAAGATTGTGTCCGCATGCAGTCAACAAGTGGAACGACCGGACGCCGTGTTGTAGCTTTCTATACCCAGCACGACCTTGATTTATGGGAAGACTGCTGTGCCCGCGCGATTGTTGCTGCCGGCGGTACAAAAGAAGATGTAGTTCATGTCAGTTATGGCTATGGCTTATTTACCGGCGGGTTTGGATTAAATGGCGGTTCTCATAAATTAGGAAGTTTGACACTTCCGATGTCCTCCGGTAATACAGACCGTCAGATTCAGTTTATGACAGACTTAGGTTCAACTATTTTATGCTGTACACCATCCTATGCTGCCTATTTGGCAGAGACCATTGAAGAGCGTGGTGTAAAAGATCAGATTAAACTGAAAGCCGGCATCTTTGGTGCAGAGGCATGGACAGAAGAAATGCGCCACGATATCGAGCAGTCACTTGGCATCAAAGCTTATGACATTTATGGTCTGACCGAAATTTCCGGACCGGGTGTTGCTTTTGAGTGTGAAGCACAGAGCGGCATGCATATTAATGAGGACCACTTTATTGCCGAAATTATCAATCCGGAGACCGGTGAAGTTCTTCCGGACGGTGAAAAAGGTGAATTAGTATTTTCCAGTATTACAAAAGAAGCATTTCCGCTTCTCCGCTACCGTACACGTGATATCTGTATATTAAGCCGCGAGAAATGTTCCTGCGGACGTACTCATGTAAAAATGACAAAACCAATGGGACGAAGTGATGATATGCTGATTGTAAAAGGTGTCAATGTATTCCCTTCACAGATTGAAACGGTATTAATCAATCAGGGATTCCCGGCAAATTATCAGATTATCGTTACCCGTGCTAAAAACAGTGATAATATTGAAGTTCAGGTAGAAATGACTCCGGTCATGGCAGCTGACGCTTCCTTCAACCGCGATCTGGCTCGCAAAAAATTAGTATCCGGTCTGAAAGCCATGCTTGGTATTTTAGCTGAAGTTACTTTAGTAGAGCCGAAAACCATTGCACGCAGTGAAGGAAAAGCAGTCCGCGTCATTGATAAGAGAAACTTATATCAGGGCTAATTTATTTTCCCAATCATTTGTTCATAAAGTGTCAGGCCATAACTTGTGTCGCCTGGCACTTTTTCATACATTTGAAAACGAATTTCATTTTCTTCCGTTCTGCCCGCCGACAAAAACAATACATTCTCAGGGTGTTCCCCATACAATTCTTTTGCAAATTTCGTAATATGAGTCACCATCCATACCGTTACCGCCTCCGAAAGACAAGTATGCATTAAATCCATTGCAATCTGGTAAGCCGTCACTTCTGTTGTAGTCGCAAACGATTCATTCAAAAGAATCAGCGTATTTTTCTTTGCCCCACGTAAAATCTGCTCCATACGCTTTAACTCTTCTTCAAATTTACCCATGTTCATCGTTGCATCTTCGCGTCTGGTAAAATGCGTGAAAATATCCTCATACGCATAAAGCGGATATTTCTTTGCCGGCACGTACATCCCCGCCTGACAAAGCACCTGCGCAATACCAAGACTGCGCAAAAAGGTTGATTTTCCGCCTTGGTTAGCTCCCGTCACGATAAGGGCCCGTTGTTCTTTCAGACTCACAGTATTTGGAATTGGCTGCTCCATACTCTGCAAAGCAAGTGCCAATTCATATAATTTTTCTGCCTCTTCTTCACAATCTTTTGGCATACAAAAATAAAACCCAGCCGACAAACCACGCTCATACATTCTCGCACAGCCCGCCAAAAAGATAATCTGCCTTGACAGCGTCTGTAAAATCTCCTCCCACTGCTGCAGAAACGGCGAACACTGCTCTAATAATTCAAGGACAACCCGGTTGGCAAACTGAACACCGCTCTGGTAAACTTCCTCACTGGCAATTACGCGCCCCTTCTTTCCTGAGAAAATACCGCTTCCTGCCCGCTTTTCCTTGTCACATACGGAAACAACTTCCACATTTTCCAGGGAAAATCCTTCCCCAATTGCTCCCTCCAGCACAATTTCTCCGTTTCCTTTAAAAGCATCCAGATTCTGCACCAGTGCAAGCTGCTCTTCTAATCTTTCGGCCGGCTCTGCCTCACAAAAACTGTCATAAAAATAGTTAAATGCAGTCTCTTTGAAAATCTCCGGATTTTTCACTCCCATTTGCGAAATCTCAGAAAGTCCCTGCACCAATTCCCGAATTGTTTCTACATGCACACCAATCATCGTCTGTTCCATCAAATGTTTACCGCGGCTGTCTAAAATCGCATGCAGTCCACGGGTCAGATTTTCTGAAAGCGTAACAATCCGGTCCCGCAGCCGATATGTTACTGATGTGTTTTCACAGGCAGCCATAACAACCTGCTGCCTTTTTTCAATCTCACTTTCCGTCGTAAGAGGATGCTGAAGAACTTGCAAAATAGCAGGAATGTCACCTACTTTGTCACCTGCCATATTTCTAGCAATCCAATGCAGATTTAAGTCCTTTTCCAAATCCTGCTTTCTCCGATACGAAAAATTTGTCTCCTCGAAAAATTCAATCTTCATGTCCTATCACCGCCTTCATCTGATTTTCGGTCATATTGTATTTGGTAATCAGTGAGTCTTCATATTCTGCCTCACTCGCTGGTTTTCTTGTTATTTTGAAAGAACGCGTATGATGGTCATCTGCCAGTTCCGCAACCAGACTCACTAACCCACCCCTCTCTTTTGCAAGCGACTGGATATGTGTCACATAAATTCCATAGCAGTCATGCGACATGAAATAATCAAGCACTTTCTGCCCCATAATACCGGCATCCCACGTTGCCGCTGTCGTAAATAGCTCATTCAAAATCACAAAACTTCCACTCCATTTTTCCTGCATCATCGGTTTTAAGCGGGTTAATTCCTCCACTAACTTTCCTTTTCCGGACATCTCCGATTCGTCATTTGAAAAATGTGATAAAATCGTTGTGTAATTTGGCACACCTGCCTTTTCACATGGAACTAAAAGACCCATTTTTGCAAAATACAGAATTTGTCCAATCATGCGCGCATAGGTCGTCTTGCCTCCTCCATTGGCTCCCGTAATCACAAAGAACCGCTCATCTTTTTGCAGATTACAGTCATTTGCAATCACTTCCTTTTCACTGCGAAGAGCTAAGGCAAGATCATATCCCTGCTTTACTTCCAGTTTATCCGTTTCCTCCGGCATACAAAATGAATAACCTCTTCCTTTCATGTCCCGCACAAGCAGGAAAAAACCAAGATAGTACTGCACATCTTCCGCTAACTGCACCAGTTTTTCATCCATCTGAATCCGTAACAGTGTTTCTAACATACCATCCCAGTTTTGTCTCTTAATCTGCCGCTCCGCTAGATTTCTCTCAAGCAACGTAAGCTCTGTTTCCTTGTTTACATTCACTGCCTGCCCCGGCTTTTTGGCGGCAGCAAAGGCCTTTGCCATTCTCTCTGCAAAAAATTCGCCCTCCGATTTTTCTTCCCACACAACCTTATTTTTTTGAAGGGAAAATATCATTTTCATTTCTTCCATCGACTGATGCAGATTTTGCACCAATTCTTTGCCCTTTACAAATGCTTCACTTTTTGTCACCTCGTAAAGATAGGAAACAAGTTCTTCCATTGCATCCGAATAAGACGACTGCCTTTTTAAGTCATCCAATAATTGTTCGACTGCCTGTATGTAAATAAGAAGGGAATCTAAATGCCATTTCTGCTTTTGATAAATCAGATTACTGTAAGTGCTTTTTTTCTCATAAGAAACTGCCCTCGCCACCTGCTTTGCATACCTGTCAAACGCCTTGAAAACTGCCTCATTCTGCATATCTGAGGTGATTTTTCTCCGATACTTTGTTGTCTCAGATTCTTTTGGAATATTCTCATACAATTTTTGTAAATCGTATCCCTTAACCAAATTGTTCATGTAAGAAATGCACACATTCAAATTAAAATCCGTAAAAATACTGATTTTTTCCGAATCCTCACACTTCTCTTTACCCAATATACTATAAAACAAATGCTACCTCCTTTATTTTGACCGAAAGGCACTTAAAACACCAAGTGCCTTTCGATTGATTCACTAGAATCGGAAATCTCTTTTGCCTTCATGAATATTTTCAATATACTCTTTTGCCTTCTCTTTCACTACCGGATTTGTAATAATTTCCAGCTGCTCCTGAATCACTTTTTCCCCTTTTTCTTTCGTGTCCGCAGAAGCATAGTCCTCTAAATACTCCTTAAGTGTCATCAGAGCATTTGGCTGACAACAGTTTACAATCTGCCCCGATTTCAATAATTTCATAAACCGGTCACCGGTTCGTCCTTCCCGGTAACAAGCCGTACAGAAACTCGGAATATATCCAAGTCCAAGCAGCCAGTTCACAACCTCATCCAGACTTCTTCTATCGGACACATCAAACTGAGCGGAATTCTCTTCTTCCGGCTCTTCCTCAACGTAGCCGCCCACACTTGTGCGGGAACCACCGCTAATCTGGCTGATTCCAAGGTCTAATACTTTTTCTCTCGTTGCTTTCGATTCACGGGTTGAAACAATCATTCCGGTATATGGCACCGCAATGCGGATAACCGATACAATCTTCTCAAAGATTTCATCCGGAATGGCATTTAATTCTTCCGGATCAATGTCATCAGCCGGGCAGACACGAGGCACACTGATGGTATGCGGTCCAACACCAAACTTAGCCTCCAAATGCTCTGCGTGCATAATAATCCCAACCAATTCATATCGGTATTTATCCAGACCGAACAAAACACCGCAGCCTACATCATCAATCCCAGCTTCCATGGCACGGTCCATCGCCTCTGTATGGTACGCATAATCACTTTTTGGCCCTGCCGGATGTAGTTCTTTGTAAGCTTCTTTATTATAAGTCTCCTGAAACAGAATATAAGTTCCAATCCCTGCATCTTTGAGTTTCTTATAATTTTCAACAGAAGTCGCTGCAATATTTACATTGACACGACGAATCGCTCCATTTTTGTGCTTAATGCTGTATATCGTACGAATACTCTCCAAAATGTACTCAAGCGGATTATTCTCCGGGTCTTCGCCCGCTTCTATCGCCAGACGCTTATGCCCCATATCCTGCAGCGCAATTACTTCCTGCTTAATTTCTTCCTGCGACAGTTTTTTTCTTGCAATATGTTTATTTTTTACATGATACGGACAGTACACACAACTGTTAATACAATAATTAGATAAATAAAGTGGCGCAAACATTACAATTCGCTTGCCATAAAACCGCTCTTTAATCTCTTTTGCAAGTTTTTCAATTTCCTTATTTTCCTCTTCCAATTCACATTCCAAAAGAACCGCCGCCTCTTTGTGGCTGATTCCTTTCATCTCGCGTGCTTTCTGCAAAATCGCATCAATTACCTGTTTATTTGCCTTATTTTCTCTGGCATATGCCAGTGATTCTAAAATTTCTGCATCGTTAATAAATTCATCTGCGATACTCGATTTTGGATCATATTTGTACATAATAATTTCCCCCGATAGTATCAAAATTGGCTGCTTGCGCAACTGTATTAAGGATAGCACAAATGAGATTTTTTTTCAATGTTTTCCCTTACTTTGTTCTGTCAGAGAATCGTTCCAAACCAATAAATCACACCAAGCACCCAACTGCAAAACACACCATACAAAATAACCGGTCCGGCAATCGTGAAAATTTTACATCCAACGCCAAATACCCATCCTTCTTCCTTAAATTCAATTGCCGGTGCGGCTACTGAATTGGCAAATCCGGTAATCGGTACAATCGTTCCTGCACCTGCAAAATTGGCAAGCTTCTGATATAAATTCAAACCGGTAAACAGCACACTGAGAAAAATCAGCGATAATGTCGTATATAATCCCGCTGTTTCTTTTTCCATCCCCAAACTCATATAAGCATTCGAAAGAGCCTGTCCTACGACACAAATAAATCCTCCAATCGCATATGCTTTCAGTAAATTAATGCACCAGCTCTTTTTCGGCGTGTGATTTTTTACATAAGCATTATACTTTTCATCCTTCTTTTTCTGTTCCTTTTCCTGTAAAACCTCTTGAATGTCGATATTATCCTGATTCATTTTCTGCTCCTTTAGCCTTGATAAAAATATTGAAATAAAGTTCCTGTTATTTTCCCAATTGCAATTGCAAGCGGAATAAGATAAAACGCTTCTTTAATTTGCAGACGGTTCACTAAAATGGGAATTACACGCAGCATTTCTGCCAGTGCCATTACCAGACATCCGACATATACACCTGCAAAAAGCCCATAAACCGCCAAAAAAATCGAAGTCAGCGGCATCGGAATTTCAAACACAATCCAAATATTTCCCAATGCACCGCCCGCTATAATCATCGTTTCATACCACACCACATGATTTGCCGTTTTCGTCCTTGCCGCCAGTCTCGGTATAATGCCAAGCATCGTAATAAATGCAAATATTCCCGATGCGACAGCAAAACCGCTCGCCAAACCAATCAGAATGAGAACGCTATACTGAATCACTGTCAATCGTTTTTCCCTCCCTTGATGCTGCCGCAATCAGTGTTTTGTTTACCTGCTCCTCATATGTGTGCATTTCAACCTGAATCGGTGTCGGGTCATCCTTAATTTTTTTCCTGCGGAAATGGTTATAAAAAACGAGGATTCCCACCGGCAGGCCAATCGCATAAAAAATCTCAATGATGGAACCGCCTTGTTTTTCCTGCCCCAGCACCAGACGGTATACTTTGTCAAAGACATCCGCAACACTGACATCCTCGTTAAATGTCATAATGGTAAAAGCTGCTCCCATAAAAACGATAAAAGAAACAAAAATAGTCCGTACATATTCCCACTTTTTCTGTTTCTCCTTTTCATCCGGCTTTTCATAATCAATAACAAAATCACGTTCGCCCAAATTTTCAATTTTTAAATTCGGATATTTCTGATGAATCACCTCATATACTTTCGCAATCGTGAACATCGTTTTTTGCGGGCCATGAGCGGGCAGCGTATAAAATACCATTTGATTTAATTCCTGTACAACTTTTTTATTCGTACAATGTAAAGTTGCCAGATCATGAAATGTAACCTGACGCTTTGCAACCGGGATATTCTGCGCGATTTTTACATATAGTATCTCTTCCATTCTTTATACTCCTTCACCAATGTTCCCTTTCCTTGTACCGGTGTTTTCTCATCGTGATTACCCGAGCGGTAAATCCAGACCGCCAATGCCGCAAATACAAGAATGACAATGGTACAAATACCTGCTTTTTTCATACAAACACTTCCTTTCGGTATTACCATTGCCATTTTCTATATTTTTATTCATGACTGCGACATACAAAATGTTTCCTCATCGAGCCAATAATTTTCTTTTCCAAACGACTGACCTGTACCTGACTCATATCCAAAAGTTTTGCGGTCTGTGTTTGTGTTTTATCTTCAAAATAGCGTAGTTCAATCAATTTTCTCTCTTTCTCGCCAAGCTCACCCAAAAGCTGCTCTAACAAGATTTGATTAACAATATGCTCCGATTCATTTTTTTTCGATGGAATTTTGTCCATAAGAAGAATTTCGCTTCCTTCTTTTTGAAATACCGTTTTATGCAGAGACTCCACTTCGCTGCTGGCTTCAAGTGCCATTACGATATCTTCTCTTGCCAATTCTGTTGCTGCGCTTAGTTCCTCTAACGTCGCATCACGCCCCAGTCGAATGGCCAACATTTCAGCTGCACGCTTAATCCGTATTCCATTTTCCTTTAATGTCCGGCTGACTTTGACCATTCCATCATCGCGTAAAAATCGTTTGATTTCACCACTAATTACCGGCACTGCATAAGTAGAAAATTTCACTTCAAAATTCACATTGAAATTATCGACTGCTTTAATCAAACCAATTGCACCAATCTGGCTCAAATCTTCGGCATCATATCCTCTTCCCGCAAATCGCTTCACGATACTGTATACCAACGGCATATTCGCCTTAATCACTTGTTCTCTTGCCAATTTATCCCCTGCTCGTGAACGTTTAATCAGTTCTATGGTTTCCATTGGCAGACTCCCTTATGACAAAATAAATGAACTATAAATTTTTTTCTTCATACGAATCGTTGTTCCCTGCCCCACCTGTGACTCCACATGCAGCTCATCCATGAAAGCTTCCATGAAAGCAAAGCCCATTCCGGAACGTTCCATTTCCGGTCTGGTCGTAAACAACGGTTCCATGGCACGATTTACGTCACCGATTCCAACACCTTGGTCCGCCACTTCAATCCATATGGTATTTTCCTCAATCCAGCTATGTATCTTAACCTTCCCCGGCTTGCCATCATATCCGTGAATGATGGCATTTGTAACCGCCTCGGAAACTGCTGTCTTGACATCACCAAGTTCTTCTAAGGTCGGGTCAAGCCTTGCTAAAAATGCGGCAACAACCGTCCGCGCCAGACTTTCATTTTCCGAATTACTGTCAAATTCAAACATAATCTCCGATTTTTCCATTATAAAACTTCCGTCCTTTCCTGATATTTGGGAATAATCCGATAAAGCCCCGACATTCTGAAAATACGGTCAACGTTATCTCCAATTCCGGTCACAAAAGTTCTTCCTCCTAAAAAATTCATTTTTCGATGTCTTCCCATTACCATGCCAATTCCTGAGCTGTCCATAAATGTTATACCCGAAAAGTCAAATATTAATGTCCTGACATTTCCCTTCTCTATTTGTAAATCCACTACTTTGCTGATTTGTCCTGCTGTATGATGATCCAATTCCTCGCAAATGTGTAACACAAGCTGAGAGCCCGTTCGCTCCATTGAAAATTGCTCCATTTTTTTCTTTCCTTCCTTTTTTAGTCATTCGAAAAAGACCCATAGAAATTTTCTTCTATAGGTCTTCTCATTCGTTCTTTTATTCTTATTGTCCTTGTGTACCTTGCTGCTCAATCTGCTGCAAATAGTTATTTGCCTTATTCGCAATTGCGCTGTTTGGATCTACCTTAATTGCTTTTCGATACCACTTCTTTGCTTTTTTGTTATCCTGCTTTTTCTGATAACAATAACCAATCTGGTACATCGCATCCTGATGTTTTGGTTTCAGTTTCAGCACATTGCGGTAAATTGCAATCGCTCCATCATAAGACGTATACGCCGTACGCTTTCCTTCATTTAAAAGGGCTTGAATCTGTGCATCCGTCACGGTATGAATGGTTGTGTAAATTTCTTTTGCTTCACTGCTTCCAAAATCGGATTTTTTGCAGTCCGCCACGGCAATTGCTGCCTGAATCTTATCATCCGCAAGATAAGCCTTGACTCCTGTCAATAACTTTTCATAACTTGCCGTTTGTTTCTGTGCAGACGAATCCGCATCCTTTATCTGTTTTTGCAGCTTGTCAACCTGCTCCTGCAAAAGTTCCTTCTCTTTCTTCAATCCGGAAATCTGGGAAGATTGCACGGCTAACTGGTCATTTGTATCTGAAATATGTGAGCCTTCTCCACTTCCGCTGTTTTTCATCGTCGGCCAAAGCAGAACAAACGCTACGGCAAGTCCGACAATGGCACCGATAATCACATAGATAACCGGCATTAACGACCGCTTTTCTTCCTTGTAAGTACCCACCGGGGTTACATTCGAAAGAGGGTCTTTCTTTGACGGCTTTTTCACTAACTCTTTCTCTGAGGAAGCAGCTAAGTCACCAACTTCCTGCATATAGCGCAGTGTTGTCGTATTATTAAAGTCAATTCGCCTGGCGCGGTTTAAGCATTTTGCTGCTTTATGATAGTCTTTGTCATGAATATACAATAATGCAAGCAGCTGCTGTGCACGCACAAAATGCGGATTCAGACTCACTACTTTTTTTAATTGGATAATTGCCAAATCATCATTTCCTGCCTGTGCTGCCGCCAATGCAGAATTATACTTTTTAATCGTTTGATTTGTCGCATCCAGTGCCGTCTGATTCTTCTGAATCGTATTAATATAGTAATCCGCTGCATTGTCATCGGCCTGCAGGTATTTACTCAACACCCACTCGCTCAAAGCTGCTACGGTCTCACCCATCTCATAATAAATCAACCCAAGGAGATTTCTTGCGTTGGTATTTTTCTTATTAAACTCTAAACTTTTTTTCAAAACAACAATCGCACCTGATAAGTCACGCACTTTCGCCTTTTCCAATCCCAGATTATAATAAGTATTGGATACTCTGCGAATATAATGAATCACCGAAAGATTCTGACCGCAAAATGTGCAGAGTGTCGCTGTGTCGCTCACATTAGCGTCGCATCTTGGACATCTCATCTTTGATAACCCCTTCCTGTTTTTCATCACAATGTTCCTTTAGCATCCTGTATCAACTCTTTTACAATATCTGTCACATCTGCTAAATTATTATGATAAACAACATCTTCGACTTTCTCGATGTCCATGCTCGGCTGAAATTTTTCAAGTTCTTCCTCAAAATTAAGCATTCTCGTACCTCCTATTTGCTCTTTCACTGTCACGCATTCCCTTTGGTATTCATAATACCTATTTTGAGTAAAAAAAGCAAGTAGGAAATACGAGAATCCTTCGACAAAACATAAGTTTCCTTCACAAATTACGTCACGGTTTTGTAAAATGCGCCAAACGCTCCTTAACCTGTTCCATCATTCCCTTATATTTCTCTAATTTTTCTCTTTCCTCAGCAATCTTTTTCTCCGGTGCTTTGTTTACGAAATTCGGATTACCAAGCATACCTTCACAGCGTTTGATTTCGCCGGTAAGTTTCTTTTCTTCTTTCTTCAAACGCTCAATTTCTTTGTCAATGTCAACCAATTCTGCAAACGGAATATAGATAGTTCCATCCGCAATAACAACAGAAACCGCATCCTCGCCAATATTTTCTTTCGTCGACTGCAGTGTCACATCACTGGCAAGACCAAGCGTTGCAAAAAATACTTTATTTTCCTCGAAGATTTTTAGCACTTCTTCTTTTTCTGAAACAACGATAACCGATGCTTTTTTGCTTGGTGGCACATTCATCTCACCGCGGATGTTTCGGATGCCTTTTACTGCTTCCTTAATTCGCTCAACTTTTGCCTCATCCTCAGCAAAGTTACGGCTCTCTTTATACTTTGGCCATTCACTTACCATGATGGAAATTTCTTCATCACCCATAAGTGTACAATAAATTTCCTCTGTGATAAACGGCATATACGGATGCAGTAATTTCAGTGCATCAATTAAAACAGTTTTCAATGTGTACAAAGCTGCTGCTTTTGTTTCATCCGCATCGTTGTACAAACGTGGTTTTACCATTTCAATATACCAGTCGCAGAATTCTTCCCAGATGAAATCATAAATTTTCTGAACGGCAATTCCCAAGTCAAAGGAATCCATCAATACAGTAACATCCTTGGCAAGTGTATTCACCTTGGAAAGAATCCACTTATCTGCCTGAGTCAGCTCATCTGCGGTTACATTTTCATAATCGACATCTTCATTCTGGTCAAAATTCATCATAATGAAACGGGAAGCATTCCATACTTTATTGGCAAAATTACGGCTCGCCTCAACACGCTCCCAATAAAAACGCATATCATTTCCCGGTGCATTTCCGGTTACCAGCGTCAGACGCAGCGCATCGGCACCATATTTATCAATCACTTCAAGTGGGTCAATTCCGTTGCCAAGTGATTTACTCATTTTTCTACCTTGGGAATCGCGCACAAGTCCATGAATCAGCACCGTATCAAACGGAACTTGTCCTGTATGCTCAAGTCCGCTGAACATCATCCGCATAACCCAGAACGGAATGATATCGTAACCGGTTACCAATGTGTTCGTCGGATAGAAATAATCCATCTCCTCCGTCTTATCCGGCCATCCAAGTGTTGAGAATGGCCAAAGGGCTGAACTAAACCACGTATCCAGTGTATCCGGATCCTGACGCATCGGCTTGCCACATTTCGGACATACTGCACTATTTTCTTTGGTTACTACCAATTCACCGCAGTCATCACAGTAAAATGCCGGAATCTGATGTCCCCACCAGAGCTGACGGGAAATACACCAGTCGCGGATATTCTCAAGCCAGTGGAAATACGTTTTATTAAAATGCTCCGGAACAAATTTTGTTTTTCCTTCCTTTACTGCATCAATCGCCGGACCGGCAAGTGGTTTCATTTTTACAAACCACTGTTTGGATACACGCGGCTCTACTGTTGTTCCACAACGGTAACAAGTTCCTACGTTATGATCGTGGTCCTCAATTTTTACAAGAGCGCCCTCTTTTTCCAAATCTTCTACGATGGCTTTTCTTGCTTCATATCGATCCATGCCCGCATACTTCTCATATTCATCCACGATTTTAGCATCGTCTGTCATCACATTAATAATCGGCAGGTCATGGCGCAGTCCAACCTCAAAGTCATTTGGGTCATGTGCCGGCGTGATTTTTACGACACCGGTACCAAATTCCATATCTACATAATCATCAGCAATCAACGGAATTTCACGGTGTACCAGAGGCAGAATCAGTTTTTTGCCAACCAAATCTTTATACCGCTCATCATTCGGATTCACGGCTACTGCTGTATCACCAAGAAGTGTCTCCGGACGTGTTGTAGCCAAATTGATATAACCGCTTCCATCCGCAAACGCATAGCGCAGATGCCAAAAATGTCCTTTCTGATCTTCATACTCTACTTCCGCATCAGAAATCGAAGTCAGGCAGTGTGGACACCAGTTGATGATTCGCTCCCCACGGTAAATCAAACCTTTATTATAAAGATTTACAAAAACTTCCTTAACTGCTTTATTACAGCCCTCATCCATCGTAAAACGCTCTCTATCCCAATCACAGGAAGAGCCCATTTTCTTAAGCTGCGATACAATTCGTCCGCCGAATTTATCTTTCCATGCCCATGCACGCTCCAAAAACTTTTCTCTGCCAATATCGTCTTTTGTGAGTCCTTCTTCTTTCATTGCCTCAACAATTTTGGCTTCGGTTGCAATTGATGCGTGGTCTGTTCCAGGCATCCACAAAGTTTCATATCCCTGCATACGTTTAGAACGAATAATGATATCCTGCAGCGTATTATCAAGCGCATGTCCCATGTGAAGCTGACCGGTAATATTCGGTGGTGGAATCACAATCGTATAAGGTTTTTTGTTTGCATTAACTTCTGCATGAAAATATTTTTTGTTTACCCATTTTGCATATAACCGGTCTTCGATATCCGCCGGATTATATGTCTTTTCCAGTTCCTTTTTCATTCTGTTTCATAACCTCCATTCATCAAACTAGATGCCAGGGGCAAAAAGTTCAAAAGATATTCGTGCTTGCACGAATAGGCTTTTGAACTTGGGCCCCGCCAAACATGAGAAAGTAGCGATTTACAAAGTAAATCAGCGGATTTCGAATGTTTGTAGAATTGTGAAAGCTGCTTTGCAGCGAAACAATTCGTCGGCATCTGCCAACCAACATCAAAAAAGACCTGCCGTTTTCGACAAGTCATCAAAATCCTCATTGTCCACGGCATCATAAAGGACGACCTAACAGCCGTGGTACCACCTTTTTTCAAACACAGCATAACTGCCATGTTCCTCATTTTGTCTATAACGGGACAAGCCGTCAGTTCCTACTGGCCGTATCTGCCACATTCAGAACCGCTGTTTCAGAGCTACCTTCCACAAGTTTTTTCCGGGGAAATCTTACAGCCAATGAATTTCCTTCTCTGTCAGTGCCACCTGTGTACTCCTCTCCTGCACTACATTTCTTTCAATATCATACGAGAATTTTGATAAAAAGTCAAGGTTTGTTGGTGATTTGGGTTGTGACAAATGTTTTTTGTTTTCTGTAATTCCGTAGAAACCGGCGCGAACAATTGTCTCCCATCACTCCACACTCTTTTTTTTATTATATCTACCATAGGTATTCTCTTCTCTCACAAGCATTGGTTCCTCAGTCGCTATCTCACGGATATATTCTACCGGTTTGTCGGTACACTCGCTGATAAATTCTAATGGCTGCCCCATAGACAGCATCTTTTTGATAATGCTATTCTGTGTTGTTTTTTCTCCTTGTTCTATTCCTTCTTCCCTTCCTTCCTCTAAGCCTTCTTTCTTCCCTTCCTCAAAAAATTCATGTGAACTATAGTATTTCATAATCTCATCTTCTCCTTCCCGGCATTCTTTCACACTTTTTATAATGTGTCCAAAACATGCATCTTCATTTTCTTCCGTTGTTTCTTTTATGTAACGCAGTAAATGGTCTAATTCACTGCCATCATCCAATGGAATTTCCAAATTGATATACAACTCATGCACTCCGTTTTCCACCGGATACTGCGTGCTGTATGTTCCTTCCCTGTCACGCACTGTACGAAAAATTTCATACACTGTCTGACCGCCTCCAATAAAATCGTTCATTGTAATATAAATATGGTACACATCCGACAGTTCCTTATATGATTTCCCTTTTTTCAAAAGGTGTGTGTCAATACTTCCATTGCAGTATCTCACGCGCCGCATATGGTCGTCGTCATCCAATATCTGAAACTCTACATGAATCGGCTCTTCTCCCGCCGTCTCTGCCAGAATATCCAGCACTACACTGCGATACTGCAGATTGGTGATATCGTACTGCGACGTCACCTCTGTGACCTCATAGCCTTCCCCTAAAATAATCCGTACCAAGTCCTGACAGGCCTCCTTGTCACGGAACACTACTCTGGAAAATAAATCGCTGATGAGATTCATCTTCCGAGGCAGGTTTTCAAATATTGTCTGATTCATAGAATCATTTCCTCCTTTCCTGTGGTGTTTCCACAAAAGGCAGGAACATTTATATACAATCCTGCCCTATTCTTTTTTTCCGGAATAAAGCAAGAGTCTTTAATAAAATAATCATAGAATCTGGATACTAAGTCTGAACCATTGCTTTTCTAGATATTTATATTATATATTGTTGCATGTGTCATGTCAAGCATCGTTTCGCGCCACAAAAAGTCGCGAAACGACTTCTTTACAGTAGCATTTTATGTTATAATAATTTAGTAAAAATACTTCACAAAGAAAAGAGGAATAAACATGGCTTGGTATGACGAATCAGTATTTTATCATATTTACCCTTTGGGATTAACGGGCGCACCGGCGCAGAATGATTATGGCGAGGTTATCCACAGGCTTCCTAAGCTGCTCCCATGGATTGACCATATAAAAAAAATCGGATGCAATGCAATTTACATCGGACCGCTTTTTGAATCCGTAGGACATGGCTATGAAACAACGGATTACCGAACACTCGACAGACGTCTCGGCGACAATGACGATTTAAAAGAATTTGTCCGCACATGTCACGAAAAAGGAGTGCGGGTTATCTTTGACGGTGTTTTCAATCACACAGGAAGAGATTTTTTTGCTTTCAAAGACCTGCAGAAAAACCGTGAGAATTCACAATACAAAGACTGGTACTGCAATGTGAATTTTGGTGGAAATAATGAATACAACGATGGATTTTCCTATGATAACTGGGGCGGTTATAATCTGTTAGTAAAACTGAACCAGTGGAATCCACAGGTAAAAGATTATATTTATGATGTAATCCGCTTCTGGGTTTCTGAATTTGACATTGATGGCATCCGGCTTGACGCAGCAGATGTTCTTGATTTTGATTTTATGAAGGGAATGCGTCAGGTTGCCAATGAAGTAAAACCGGATTTCTGGCTGATGGGCGAAGTCATTCATGGCGAATATACACGCTGGGTTAATTCGGAAACTTTGCATTCTGTAACCAATTATAACCTGAATAAAGCTCTTTGGTCCGGCTGCAACGAGCATAACTTTTTTGAAATTGCACACACAGTAAAGCGTCTTTATGACATGGGTGGATGCCATTACCGGAACTTGGAATTGTACAGTTTCGCCGACAACCATGATGTTGAGCGAATTGCAAGTAAGATAATAAACAAAGACCATCTCGGCGTAATCTACACTTTGATGTACACACTTCCGGGGATTCCGTCTATTTACTACGGCTCCGAATTCGGTATCGAAGGAAAAAAAGAACAAGGTTCCGATGCTTCACTCCGACCACACTTAGAACTTAGTGACTATGCCGATGCAATGACTGACAATCCGCTGACTGCGCTGATTGCCAAACTCGGTTCTATCCATCAAGCGCAAAAAGCATTGTGTTATGGTGAATACAAAGAACTTCTTCTTACGAACCGCCAATATGCTTTTGCACGCTGTTATGAAAATGAAGACGTGATTACAACCGTCAATAACGATGAGCAGTCGACAACTCTCCATATTCCGTATCAGGGACCAAAAACACAGTTTAAAGGTGCACTATCCGGCAAAGATTATATGGTGCAGAATGGTTCAATTGAAATTACACTGGATGCATGTGGCGGCGATATTCTTATTTAGAAATATTTTTTGGTTCACGGTTAACTAAATAAATTCCTGCACATACAAGCAAAAGTGCAAAAAGCGTATTTACATTCCATAGGCTGTCTTTCAGAAAAATAACTGATAAGAGGCTTCCAAATACCGGAATTAAGAAATTAAAAACTGTCACTCTACCCATCGGATTATATTTTAACAAAACAGTCCATAGGGAAAAGGCTGCTGCCGATAAGAACGCTAAATACAAAAGCAGCAGCCAGCCGGTGGCAGGTACTTCCAAAATCGAAATTCTCCCTCCAAATAAAAAACCCACACCAATCAACAAAACCGCACCCAGAATAAGCTGCCACCCACAAAGAGTAACCGGTCCCATTTTCTTTGCCGCCTCTTTGTTACACAGCGAGCCAAGTGCCGATGACACAGCAGAACAAAGCATAAAACCTTCTCCTAAAAAGGAAAACGAACCGCCAATACTCCCTTTTCCGAGATTTACCACAAACACGCCAAGAAGGCCCAAAAGACACCCCGCAATTTTTCTTCCATTAATTGATTCATGATAAAAAATGCATGCCGTCACCACACAAAAAAACGCTGTACTCCCATTCAAAATTGCACCTTTTACTCCTGTCACGTGCGCCATACCAATATAATAAAAAACGTACTGCAAAGCAGTCTGGACAAATGCCACAAGTACAATCTGTCCTTTCGGCCACTGCTTTCTCCGTTCCTTTTTATGCTCCTTTTTCTCCACAAAAAAAGAAATCAAAAGAGTCAAAATACCTGCAATCAAAAATCTCGCACCGGCAAACATAAGCTGGTCTGCGGTGTCCTGACTAGCAATCCGAAACATACGGTATCCGGTTTTTATACCGGGAAATGCACTTCCCCAAAGCAGGGTACACAACACCGCCGTTGCAAACACAATCCATTTTTTTGAAAATAACTTCTGTGCGTTCATAAATATAATATTACCCTTTCACCTTTTTCTATGCAACAAAATGGCACCCCCTCAGGAAGACAGGATGCCATAAACTATCTCATTCATCAGTATCCGTAAAAAGGATTACCGGTTTGGACAAATGATATTGATAATATTTAATTACATTACCACTATACATACGCATCGGATTCCAGTTGCACAAATCATAATCCTTGTGATATGGCAAATGATAATAAAAAGAATCATTCGAGCGACTGGTTTTATCGTAAGTAACCAAACTCTTTGCAAAAATCTCTTGTGGTGTCATTCTCTATCCTCCGGCCTTTCTTTTCTCCATTATATGACGGAACAAAAAATTTGGCAAGGAAAAATGAAGAAGGTTTTTGTTCTATGGCTGTTTCCTCCTCTTACTCTCCAATCCCATACTCCTGTAACAATTCTTTTTGGTAGTCTGTATCCATGATTGCTTTTTGTATATCTTCCATTCGGTTATCCGCCAACAAGCATTGGTATAATGCGTTAATTTCCTCGATTCCCTGTGAAATTCCTTGTAAAATCCCTTGCGAAATCCCCTTTGCCATTCCACGCGCCTCTCCTTGAGCAATCCCTTTCTCTATTCCACGTGCCTCTCCTTGAGCAATCCCTTTCTCTATTCCTCGCGCTTCTCCACGTTCTTCATACATATCTAACAATACACACATATCGATTTTTCCTCCTTTTCCTTCTGTTGTCTCAATTAATTCTTTTGCTTTCCGATATCTCCTGTCATTTGTCACCGCAGACAGCCAATCTAAAAATGCTTCCGGGTGGTCTAATTGAAACTCCGTTGTTTGGAAATATTCATCCAGTTTTCTTCTGTCATTTCCACAGGACAGGTAACGGACTATGTATTTAAAATCCGATTGATACTGGCGAATTGTCGTTTCCGGCTGACTGGCAAGGTTAATCACACAAACCGAATACGAGGGTATCCATTTTGTAAGTTCCTCACCAATGTCTTCCGGAAATTCCAGCATATCATTCAGACATCTTGGCTTTCCCCATTCATTCTGACTGTAATTCAAAACCAGAGTAATGACCGGGCTTAATTTCTGTGAATCGTTAAGTTCCTTTGTCATCGGGTTTGGATAATTGCCGGTTTTCCGATTACTTTCCTTCACTTCCTTTATCTGCTCCATATATTTGGCATGCTGGTATCCCATATCTCGCACCGGCATAACGTTGTTTTTGTCACTCTGATTTTCCAGACATAAGAAAAAACTTCTATTGTGCTTCTTACACTTCATCGGCACATCCATCTGTAACTGCCGAAGTTTATCATCTGATACGGCTTTCGTAATCAACTCGCCGGGTTCCCGCGACAACTCTTTCGCTGACACATAACATCTGCCACCAAATAAGTTTACATTTACAATGTCTGAAAATACATCTTTGTATTGTAGTAAATTTTTCTCTGCTAAATCTTTTGCTCCCAAATAATATCCTCCTTAATTAGTCAATTTTTTTATCACTACAAGGAGAACATCTTCGCCCCACCCTTGTTTGTATATATACTAGCACAGTTGCATTACAAAGTCAATATATTTACTTACAATCGTCGGGCGACTTACGCCCCTCAAAAAGAATCTTAAATCGTACCAAACATGCCAAATTCCGGCATATAAAAAGAGCGTAAAACGACACCACCAATAAGAGGGACGTTCTACGCTCAAAGTTTTTTCAAAACCCGTCTTATATTACTTCCTTATCTTGACTTTTTTCACCGTGCTCCACTTACCATACACCTTTTTCTTGCCATTCATCTTATAGGCACGAACCCGAATGTAATACGTTTTCTTCTTTTTCAGTTTCTTAATGGTGTACTTGGTTTTCTTGGTCTGTACGCTCTTTTTCTTTTAGAACTTTTTGTTCATAGCGTACTGAAGCTGGTAACCTTTAGCGCCAGTAACTTTCCCCAAGAATAACTTTAAGCGTCCTTTTTTACTTAATGCTTTTTTTATTTCCGCTTCTGTCATCCCTGTTTTTCGATAGTTTTGTTCCTTTGTCGTATTTAATTTACTTTCTGTAACTGTTGTGATAAACCTACAACACCTTTGTTCCTTATCTCTTCTTTACCTTAACTTTTTTAACTGAACTCCACTTTCCATACACTTTCTTTCCATCTGCAATTTTATAAGCTCGAATCCGAATAAAATATGTCTTTTTCTTTTTCAGCTTCTTTAATGTAACAAAGGTTGATTTAACCGTTTTTTTCTTGGCCTTTTTAAACTTTTTATTTGTTGCATACTGAATCTGATACCCCAAACTGTTTGGCACCTTTTTCCAGGTAACTTTTACTTTGCACTTCTTTTGATTCTTTGCAACGACACCTTTAATCTTTGTCAAAGAAGCCATTTGACCGCTATTCTTCCCATCATTGACCGTTTGTGACGATTGCGGAATATTCCCTTTTGTCGGCACTTGCGGCGTCATAGATGGCTTCGGCGTATTCGCCGGTTGATTGTCTGGATTCGGTTTCACACTTGGCTGAGGACTAGGAGATGGGATTATCTGTGAACCATCACTCTCTCCTTTTGACACAATCGTACATGTATCCTTTACCTTCCCACATGAAACAGTAATTGTCGTTGTTCCTTTTCCTACGGCTGTCACTTTTCCTGTTTGATCTACGGAAGCAATACCTTCATCATCTGATTTCCATGTTATTGCTCCATCTGCATCAGAAGGATAATAACTTGCATTTAACTGGTAACTGTCACCAATAGAATTTAATTCTATTGATGTTTTGTTTAAATAAATGCTTGTTATTGGGATGTTGACTGTTACCTTACATGTCACTGTTTTTTCGCCTGACTTTGCCGTGATCACTGCCTCGCCCGCCGATATTGCCTCAACATTTCCTGTTTTGTCCACTTTTGCAATCTTCTCATCCGAAGACGACCAAATAACTTCATCCGTAGAATCCATTGGATTTAATCCAGCGGTTAATTGATATTTCTCATTTCGTCCTAATGTCATTCCTGTCTCAGACAGCGTAATTTTCTCCGTTGCAATCTGCTGTGCAACAAAAGCAATATCATTTTCTTTTGCATACTGCTCTGCGTAACTTCCTGCCACGCCATAAATTGTCATTTTATCCGGATAGGAAAATGCACTGTCAGATATCGAAGTTGTTGCTTTTGGTATCGTAATCTTTCTTAATTTTGTACAATTTTTAAATGCATCGTCTCCAATGGTTTCCACTTGATATGGGAGAATAATGGATTCTAGGGAGGAACAGCCTCGAAATGCCTGGGATGGAATATTTTTTATTCCTGCTCCCAATATAATATCCGTTAATGCCTCACAATTTTCAAATGCATTTCTTTGTACCTGCTTTGTACTATCTGGTAAATGTAATTTTTCTAAGGAAGCACAGCCCGAAAAAGCGTATGAATAAATATAATTCAATTTAGGTGATAACTTTACTTCTTTCAAAGCGCTACAATTTCCAAACGCATATTCTCTTATTGCCTCTACAGTATCTGGAAAAGTAATAGACTCTAAAGAGTTGCAATTATAAAATACACCTTCGGTAATATTAATACGCCCTTTTGGCAGATAAACATTTTTTATTTTATTATCTCCCGAAAAAACATATGTTCCCATCGAATTTACACTATCTGGAATATTCATTGTTTCAATTGACATGCATCCTTTAAATGCATTAGACTCAATTTCTTCTATTCCATCATTCCAAACAATATCTTTTAATAAACTTGCATTTTCAAAAGCGGATTGTCCTATCTTTTTTAATGCACTTGGAAATTCTATTTTTGTAATTTGAGCACTTCTAAAAAAATTGTCAGGAATTGCTGTCACCTTTTGATCAAACTCTATTTCCTTCAGTTGATTACATCCTGCAAACACGCCACCATCTTTCATATCCCAAAAGGAATACCCTGTACTTTCTATACTTCTAGGTATAAAAACATACGATATACTATCACAATTCGAAAATGCATACCCACCAACATGCTCTACTTTATTAAAATCAACCCTTTCAATTGAGTCACAATCTTCAAAAGCACGCTGTCCTATTCTTTTTAATGCACTTGGAAATTCTATCTTTTTCAAATTAACACAATCTTGAAATGCATAATCTGAAATGACAGTTATCGTGTCAGGTATTTCGATATCCTGAATTCCCGTACAACCTGCAAAAATAGAGACTGGTATTCCTGTTATACCACTTTCAAATACAACATCATTTAATGAAGAACATCCACAAAATGGACCTTCAGAACTCCACAGTCCGCCCGAAGTATTTGTAAGTTTTTTATTTATAAAAACGCTTTTAAGTTGTTCACACTGTCCAAAGGCATTACTTCCTAAACCATCACATTTTTTTGGCAAACATAGTTCTTCAATATTACAATTATAAAACGCCAAATCGCCTATTACTGTAACATATGGATTAAATTTTATCTCTCCCAATTCTACACAATCATAAAAAGATTCACTCTCAATTCTGGTTACATATTCTGGTATTTCTATCTCTTTTAAATTTTCACAATAACAAAAAATTCTGTATCCTATCACGGTATATTTCACATTATTCGGCAAATATGCATACCCCAGACTGGTACAGTCTTTAAACGCACTGTTTCCAATGAATTCCACACTATCCGGTATACTCACAGACAGTAAACTCGTACAGCCTTCAAACGCACTTTCTCCAATGCTAGTTACACTATCAGGAATCAGCACATGCATCATTGTTTTATTATTCAAAAACGCCTCATCACCAATCGCTGTTACCGTATCCGGGATTTCTACAAATGGCTGCCATCCCGTGTATTTTACTAAAACACCATCTTTTATGATAAAATTTGCACTATCATCATAAAAGACATCATCGCCATCTCCGTAAATTGACGCATAATTATCAGCACGATAAATTGTAATTCCTCCATTGGAAGAACCATATCCGTATGTTCCTTTTGCTAATTCCGAATAAGAACGTTCCCATTCATTGATACCACATCCTCCCGGAGCACAACCATTCACTGCGGCATTACAATCATATACTGTGATTCCTTTTGAAGTCAGTCCGGTAAAAATCATGGTATGCTGACCAGAAGAAGCTGTTGTACTGGCCTGAATTACATCACCAATTTTAGCCTGTGCAAATAATTGCTGCACTTGTGCCGCTGTAAAGTTTCCTGTCAGTTGTCCTACCTTATTTACACCATTTTCGTCTCTATATTGATAACGAGCATTAGAATAATATCTAGCCGGCATTTCTTTTCCATAAAGGAAAAAGAATACCATACGTGCAAACCCAAAACACTGGGTTGCTCCACCCCAATCTCCTTTCCATGTTGCTCCTTGATTTGGCGGATATTTCTGTTTTATTGCTGCTAACCGCGCCTTGATGCTCTCTGTGCTGTCATAATTTCCATCAATTGTTGCCCCACTTGGTGTCTTGCGTGTAACTGTATTGCCGGAAATCTTCAACAGACCCGCAGATACATCTGCTGATGCTTCCGAACAGCAACGATCCATATAAGTAGCATAAGAAAAACCAGAAAGCGAACCTGCCCAGCTTTTTAATGCCTGTTTTACTGACTTATCCGAGCCATTTACACAACCTGCCACTTTGTCCATAGTTGTTTTCATTGTTGTAATATAAAAACCATATACAACTTTATATTGCTCTATTTTTTCTGCTGATGCTTTCCCGTTTTTAAATTCTTTACGCAGCTTATTAACTTTATTTCTTGCCAAATATGTATATGCCTGACACATTCCAGCTTGTATGATCTGATCTGCTGTTGGACAAAAAGATTTATATATTTTTCCTAATATATTTGCACAAACATTTTTCACAAACACAACCGGTGATGAACCATATTTTGCCACGGCACTTACCATTTTCTTTATGACTTCATCCTGTAGATAATTTTTCTTCGCAAATGTCAGAAAATCTGATGTCCGATCTGACATAATTGACCGGATTGCACTGGCAAACTCTGAATCCATGGAACTAAAAGCATCATCCAATTTGTTCAATACTGCCAAATCCAAGTCCTGCATTTCAATATATGCCGTAATTATTTTCAATGCTTTCTGTGCATTGCCGGCATAACCCAATATTTTTGAAAATGTATCTGCATCTGTATACATATCCACAAGTTTGTCAACTTGATTATCTGACAGGTTTAGGGATGAGTTTTTCAATGACACTTTATAATTGTACAAATCCGTTGCATTTGCCACATTATAAGCATCGGAAATGATACTATATGCATTTCCAATTTGCGAAACTGTATTTGTAGCAGAAGTATCACTGGACAGATACGCCTGAATTAATTGATAAACCACTTCCTTATTCAATTTGTCTTTGGTGCTCTGTCCAATTCCCGCCTTGCTTGCCAATTCCGATATGATGATGTCCGCACCATTTTGTAACGAATATAAAATGGAGGCACCTAAACCTTCTGCATCATTGATCGTTGACATCCCTTTTTCAATGCGCTCCTCGCATCTAGCCATATAGTTATCATAGGCCTTGTTATCGAGATATTCCGGACATCTATAATATATGTCCTCTTCACTAACAGAATATGCTGCTTTTACTTTTTCTGCCGGAACAAATTCAGCCAGTTGCAAACAGCACATGATTGCTGCCATTAATATGGCTAAGATTCTTTTTTTCATAACAATCCCCTCCAATTTTTGTTAATTCATGTCTACATCATAGCACATATTGTTCTATGGTTCAATAGTCCATTTTGTTCTAGCATTATCATATACACTACGTTCAATTTATAATATTATTGAATTTTGCTCGGATTTCATCCGTTTAAAATCACCCTTAATCCTAGGAGGTTTTTTACATGAAAATGCAGCGTATTCGTGATCTGCGAGAAGACAACGATTTAAAACAAACAGACATTGCAGACTACCTACACATTAGCCAGCGTACGTACTCACATTATGAGACAGACAGCCGGAGCATGCCGATTGAAGTACTAAAGCGACTTGCTGTCTATTACAATACAAGCATGGATTACCTGGCGGAACTTACCGATGAGAAAAAGCCCTACATAAGAAGCAAAGAAACACTTCCAAAATAAAAACACATCGCTTCCCTTTGCAATGTGTTTTTATTTTATATGGCTTGCATAATTTTTTTACAGCGAACTCACATCCACCAAATACGCTCTCTTTTTATTTGTAATCAGAATTTTCTTCTGCGTTTTCACCAGATGAATTTCCATATCATTTCTCAATTTCCCCGGAATATTCATCTTCTTCCACGTATGATTTGTGAGTTGAATGAGATAAACCGCCTGTTTTTTCTCCTCCAGATTTCCAAATAATACATAATCACCACTTACATCAATTACATCGCCACTATCCTTAACATCCGGAATGGTAAATGACTGATTTCCGGTAATTTCATAAAATTCCAGTGATTTCTTTTTGTGGTGGTAACGGTAAGACCATTTCATATTAACAAGGCCGACACCTGAATATTTCTTCTCAATTCTCATGGTCTGTAAATTTACTACGCATGTAGAATCCTCTTCTGTACTGTTTTTAAAAATTGACTCACCGTAGGTTAAAATTCGGTTTTCATCCAAAAACTCAATTTCTGTTGTTCTGGCATATCCATTCACGAGTTTCTGACTTATTTTTTTCTCCGTCTGCGAAGCAATATCAAAGACTGACCAGTAGCCGTCTCCCCTGTGATTGCACAAAATTTTACTACCTGCCGGTGACATAACAAAATTGCATATCATGTTACCGCCGGATATTTTTTTCACCGTTTTCTCTGCCAGATTGATTTCCACCAAATAACCTTTTGTCGCATTTTTTTCTTCTCTTACACCGTAAATTATGCCGTTTTTATAATAAGAGAAAATCTCGGTAATTCCTCCCGTGTAATTAAAGGCATAAATTTCGTTGCCGCTTGCCACATATTGAAAACCGCATTTTTCCCCGTCAAGTACACTTTCAAAAGCAACCGGTGTCATTTTCTTTAATCCATTGGAAACTACTGTGTACACATGGTCTACTTTTTCCTCATCTCCCTCAAAATGATATTCACTGATAAAACTTTCTTTCTCTCCGACCACCATCATGTTTTCCTGTAATTGTATCGTGCCATCTTTTTCCGCCTTAACGTCTGCCACCTGTTTCGTTGGTTCTGGATTTAACTCCACCTCGGTGACATTTTCCTTGCCAAACATATTTTCCAAAAGCGATTGAAACACATTGGATTTCGTTGCCGCCACAGTTACAAAAGTTCCGCACAAAAGGAAAATCACTACCGCCGCAGCCGCTGTCCGAAGTTTTTTCATTGAATTTCTCCTATGGGAAATACCCTGTATCTTTTCCGGATTCAGTGCCTCTTCCACCCAGTCTTCCGGGGCTTTAATCTTATCTATTTTTTTAATATCCATCATTATGCCTCCTGTTTAATCCCTGTTAATTTTTCATGATAGCAGCGAGTTTTTCTCTGCCTCTGCGAAGTCTTGATTTCACCGTATTCACACTTGTATGCAGCATTTTTGCAATTTCACCCGTGCCATATTCTTCATAATAATAAAGCACAATTACTTCACGGTATCGAAAAGGTAATTTTCGCAGAGCCACAACAAGCTGCTCTGTTTCTTCATCTTCTATTTGCAAAGAGCCAGCCTTTTGGTTCTCCTGTGGCACATATCCAATATCCACTTTTCGATTCCAGAACTGCCTGTGGTAATCTCTGCATTCATTTCGCGCAACTGTATATAGCCACGCTTTTATATGTTCTTCCTCTCGAAAGGTTTGTTCGGTCTGGTAGAGTTTCAGAAACGTATTTTGAAAGCAGTCCTTTGCCGCTTCCTCATTCTGCGTCCAGACAACACATAGTCTGGTTATGTCATCTGCATACTGCCGCACGACGTCCTCATACTCTATCCCGGCATATTTATTTATCATTGCCTGATACTCCTTTACTACAATTTCTTTTGCATGCATGGTAGAAAATAATTACTTTCTATATAATACACGATTTGGATGGGAAAATGGGTGCAGGATTTTAATTTTTGTTGTTTAGGATTTTAAGACCCTCATATATCGGACAGACGACTTTTATTTTTTCCAAACTTTTTAAGCGACAGACCGGATTTTCTCCTTCGGATTACCGGTCTTTTACCAATAAAAAAACTCCGATTACGGAACACACACTGCATACCGTAATCGGAGATAAAATCGAGTAATTCTTATCGACGGAACAATCCTTTTTTCTCATAAGGTTCACTTGTATGGGAAACTAATTCATAACCAATCTCTTTAATTTCCTTTTCCAGCATAGAAATATCTAACGATTCCTCGCTGATTACAACAGTTTCTCCTTTTTTTGCAGAGGAAGAAACTTTCTTCACCTTACAATGGTTGCGAATCAAATCATTCATATGCGATTCACACATACCACACATCATACCGTCAATTTTTAACACGGTTTTTACCATTGGAATCATCTCCTTTAACACATTTTCATGTCTATTATAGCAAGAGATTCACCCTTTGTAAAAGATTATTTGTTTGTTGATAAAAATGGTTGCAGAACACCTGCCATCTGGTTAATCGGCATCGACTGCAGATAAATCTTACCGGGACCGGTCACTACGGTGTTAAAGAATCCTTCTCCACCAAGCACTTTATTTTTCAGTCCCTTAACGGTTGTAATATCCATCGTACAGGTTGCATCCATCGCAGCTAAGTAGCCGGTATCAATAATCATCTGCTGCCCTGCTGCCAGCTCATATTCCTTTACATAACCATCAATTTCTACAAAAGCCGTACCGTTGCCGGAAAGTCTCTGCATAATAAAACCTTCGCCACCAAACAGACCGCCACCTAATTTTTTCTGGAACGCAACCGATAATGTCACTCCATCCGTAGAAGCAAGAAATGCGCTCTTCTGTGCAATTATCTCATTTCCATTTCCAATTTCAAATGCCAAAATCGACCCCGGAAAACTGGAAGCATAAGCAATCTGTCCGGCTCCGCCTTCTGCTGTATAACGGTTCTGGAACATATTTTCCCCGCTGAACATACGACCAATCATTTTTCCCATTCCGCCGCCGGATGTCTCCATCTTCATGTTTGGCGTCATCCAAGACATAGCTCCTTTTTCCGTAATCATGGACTCGCCTGCCTCCAAATCACAAATAACTACCGGCAACGGTGCTCCTTCAATTGAATATTTCATATGTATAAATCTCCTTTCGCAATTTCATAAATTGGATTTATTCTATCATATTCAAACTGCACTTTCCATAATCACTGTCAAAGCGGTTATAAAACTGTCGTAATTGCTATTATTTTGTCGCAGCCTCTAAGAAAGAATAAAAAGCTGGTTTTGGATCTTCTAAACTTTCTCCAAATAACAGACATGAAGTAGGTTTTCTCCATGAAATCGCATCATAGAGTCCCCATACCGTAACACCTGTGATTCCGCGGGCATTTACGGATTTATCACGATTTTCCTGTTTGGAAATAAGCAGTTTCATAATATCGGAATAATGATTTGCCAGATCCTCTTCTGTCTGTCCATCTTCGATTCCGATATCCAATTCTGTAACCTGAACCTGAAGTCCGGTTGCCAAAAACTTATCCACTGCTGTTCCATATTTTTCAAGAGACGGATAATTCACAGTAATATGGCTCTGCATACCGATTCCACCGCAAATTTTTGCTTCTTCTCCTTCATTAATGTAATTGATGAGTTCTACAATTTCATCCGCAACATCATATTCATTGTAATCATTATAGAACAACGTAATATCTTTCTGCAGACCGTACTGTTTCAACTCATCATAAGCTACTTCGTAAGCCTTTTTCACATAGGTTGGTTTCAAGCCCATGTCACCATAAACATCAACCCATGTTGTATCGGATGGCTGATTGGTGCGGTGTGTGTACTCATTCGTGATATCCCAGCAATAAACAAGAGAACCTGCTTTTCCGGTCAAACTCTTCTCCTTGTCCATCACATGTTTCATCACGGTACGAATATAAAACTCAATTCGCTTATCCATCACTGCTTTGGTCACAATATCATTATTCGCATCATATCCTTCGTGAAAGAAACGCGGTGATGTCTGCTGATGCCACTGCATCACATGTCCTCGCATCTGAATGCCATAATTATTTGCAATTTCCAGAATCTTATCTACACTGTCAAAATTCAGTTTAGCAACAGTCGATTCGGTGTAACCATCCGGAATCACATAACCAAGTTTTTTCGCTTCGCTCACAGAAATCGTACCACTCCAATTCGATAAAACCTGCTCCGGTTTTAACTCATTTTCCAACGTATAACTGTTAAAATGATGTTTCACAAACTTCATCGTATCATCACTCTGCATCTGATAACCATTATTCCATGAAGTATTGTAACTTACTACATTACCCATGCGTTCAAAAATTCCACTGTAAGTATCCTTGATACTCGTAAGTCCTTCCGGATTAAATGGTTCTTTTCCCGCCGTTGTCTGTGTAATGGTAAGATCATCCACAAGAAAATCAAAATTACCGGATGGTCCCTCGACATAAAATGTTAATTTAGAAAATGACTCCGGAACCTCATAAGTACCCTCAATTTTAGTCCAAACACCGGATTTCAATGTTGTTTCATCCTTGATTGCCGGATAACTACTTTGACCGGAAACCGTCAGATTCGCTGATAACTTGACTTTTTGGTCAGAGCCTGTTGTCTGCTTTACCCATACCGAAATCGAATACGTTGCACCCTTCACAATCGAATCCGTTACATTCAATTCAGCTCCGTTCCATGTGCTCGTACGTCCGGTTACAGAAAGACAATTTCCACTTCGTCCGCCGGAAGCCACTGCTACTTTTGCTGCTCCACGTCCGGTAAATCCGTCCGTTCCGTCTTCAAAACCGGTAGACAAATACGTTTTTTCTGCAAATTCACCTGCCGGTGTTGCCGTTGGTGTTGCTGTTGGCTTTGCCGTTGGTGTTGCTGTCGGTTTTACCGTTGGTGTTACCGTCGGGGTCGCCGTTGGCTTTGCCGTTGGTGTTACCGTCGGGGTCGCCGTTGGCTTTGCCGTTGGTGTTGCTGTCGGGGTCGCTGTTGGTGTTTTTTCTGGCTCCTGCGGTTTATCCTGTCCATCCGTCGGAGTTTGTGTAGGAACAGAAGGCATCGTAACTACCGCAGTAGAACCTGGTTTTTCCGTTGTTTTTACGACATCATTTGTTGCCACCGGCGTACGGACAAGTGTAGCCTTTTTGACTTTAACTTTACACCTGTAACTCTTCCACTTGCCATTTTTCACCTTGCAGGTAAGGGTCGTTGTTCCCTTTTTCTTTGCGGTCAGTTTTACAGCATACTTACCGCTCTTTTTGTAACTTGCAATGCTTTTTTTCTTAATACTCCATTTGATACGCTTTCCTTTTGCGTTTTTGATACGAATTGTCTTCTTCTGTCCCACTGTCATCGTAACACTCTTTTTGGACAGTGCAATTTTTCTTCTTGCTGCTTGACCGGAAACACCTTGCAACGGTGTCATAAGGGAAACAGCTAAGGACATACTTAACAATCCTGCAAAAACTTTTGCCTGCTTCTTCTGCATATAAATCCTCCTTGATAGCATATAAATTTTCCTTATAAGGAAAACGCTATATTTTACACTCAAATTATACGACGTTTACTACCAAGTGTAAAGGAAACTTTATCTAAAAATGTACTAAAAAATCTGAAATACCACAAATGATGCAAGCCATGCCATAACCAGCTGAAATCCAGCTGCTAAAAACATAAATTTAATACTTCCGCTTTCCTTACGAATCGTTGCCAGCGTAGCAAAACAAGGAATATACAGCAGGCAAAAAATCATAAGACAATAGGCATTTACCATACCAAATCCGGCTGCACCAAGTGCCTGATGCAGCGCTCCCATACCGGCTGCCGAATTTACATTTGCTATTCCAAACAAAACAGCACAACTTGATACAACAACTTCCTTTGCCGATATTCCGGCAATCAAGGCCACGGCTATCTGCCAGTAACCAAGACCAATCGGTTTTAACACAGGCACGATAAAATGTCCGATTGCTGCTCCAAAACTTTCCGACATCTCATTTGTGTAACCATGTATTCCAAAATTTAAAAGAAGCCACATAGCAATAGAAGCAAGGAAAATTACGGTTCCGGCCTTCGTCAAATAATCTTTTACTTTCTCCCAAACATAAATCCAAATCGTACGGGCACTTGGTGCTTTATACTCCGGCAATTCAATAATAAGCATTCCATTTGCTTCTTTTTTATCTACAATATGAAGAATAAAAGCAACAAAAACAGCAACAACTAACCCAATGACATACATTGAGTAAGCTGCTATCATTGCATGTTTCCCAAAAAACATCTGCGAAAACAAAATATAAATCGGAAGCCTTGCACTGCATGACATAAAAGGCGTAACTAACATTGTTTTCATACGATCCTTGTTATCTTCTAATGCCCTTGACGCCATGACTGCCGGCACCGAACACCCAAATCCGAGAATCATCGGAATAAAGGCACGGCCGGATAACCCAATCCGCCCCATAATGCCGTCCATAACATAAGCCACTCTTGCCATGTATCCACTATCTTCCAAAAAAGCAAGTGCCAAAAACAAAATAAAAATATTAGGCAAAAATGTCAATATACCACCTACACCAGCTATAATTCCATCTACCAAAAGCGATGTAACCGCCGGATTAACCTGCCATGCTGCCAATGCGTTTGAAATAAATCCACTTAACCATTCTACTGCCAATTCAAAGTACCCGGATATAAAATCTCCCACCGTAAAGGTCAGCAGAAATACGAGTGCCATAATCCCTAAAAAAATCGGAATTCCGAAAATCGGATGAGTCAAAATACGGTCAGCTTTATCCGTTGACTGCGCCTTCTCCTCTTTGTTTACCAACACTTCCTGAACAATTTCTTCAATGAATTCATATTTCTGGTTAATAATTTCTGATTCATAACTGCGGTCAAGCACTTGTGGCAAATCAACCGGATATTTTTCAGAAATTTCTTTATCTCCTTCTAAGAGTTTAATTGCACACCATCGTACATGAAGCATTTCCGGGTACTGTTTCTGCAAGACATCCGAAATACTATCAATCTTATCCTCAATTTCATCACTATATACCATGGCATGATCGACATGATGGTCATGTTTGTGATGTGATGGCATTGTATGATGATGAACGAGTTTATCCGGCATAACCGCATCCTTGTGATGCGACACAGCATGCATCAAAATTTCAAGCCCGGTACGTTTTCTGGCAGACACAGGAATAACCGGAATTCCAAGCATCTCCGGCAGACGATGCAAATCAATTTCCATTCCACGCTTTTCCACAATATCCATCATATTTAGTGCTAATACCACCGGCTTTCCAAGTTCCAACAGCTGCAGCGTCAAATACAAATTTCGTTCCAGTGAAGATGCATCTGCCACATCCACAATAACGTCAACCTCATCACTTAGAATATACTGTCTGCTCACTTGTTCCTCCATCGTATAAGAGGTAAGACTGTATGTTCCCGGCAAGTCCACAAGCCGATATGTATTATTATGGTATTTTAGCGCACCCTCTACTTTCTCAACCGTTACACCAGGCCAGTTTGCCACCTTTAAATTGGCACCGGTAAAAGCGTTAAACAACGTTGTTTTTCCACAATTGGGATTGCCAATAAAACCAACCACCAAATTTTCACTCATTGTTTTTTATCCTCCGCGACTTCAATTTTCCCGGTTATCCCCCTGCCTAATGCAAAACGCGTTCCCCGCACACGCACAATCATCGTTCCACTTCGCTTCCGGTTTAAAACTTCCACCGGAGTTCCCTTCGTCATGCCAAGTGCTTCCAATCTTTTCTCCGTTTGAAGCGGAAGAAAAAGCCCCTCAATAATGTAGCTGTTTTCCTTTTTTCCTTCTTGTAATATCATAGAACTTATTCTCCTCTACCCGTAATTATCCAAGGAGCCGGCTGCTGCTTAAAGGAATGATTTGCAGACAATCTGGAAACCGCAATCTGAATTGTCTCCACATCCTGAATTCCCAATTTCGAAAGCATCTCACCAGCTCCTGCTGCCACCTGAAAATCCAACGTATAAATGACAACATGAACATTTGGATTCTTCTTAACAAAATACTCAAGTTCCTGATTCATACTTGCGCTGGCTACCATGAATACCGTCGAAGGAACCGGACAGTCACGCATCGTTTCTTCATCCACGTGGTCAATAATTTTTACATTCTGCAACCCAAAATGGTCTACATTTTCCTCCATTGTATCACGGTCTGTAGCACTATATTCAACAGCAATAACCGTTCCTTCCGGAGCCAAAAGAGCGGTCTCAATGGCAATACTCTCTCCTCCGATAACACAGACATCGTCCTGCGTATCCACCATCATTTTATTTAAAATAACAGCACGAATCTCACTTCCCACATACTGAATAGAGCCCTTTTTGAAAAATTCATTGCCAATGCCGATTTTTGCCGTGTTTCTCGCATTTGGATTGACAATCAGCATTCCGGCAGAAGCATTGATTCCACGGTTAATCATATCCTTTACCTGACTGTTCAAAATCGGTCCGTCTGGTTCTGAACCGTCATTGTACCAAACCTCACACTCACCAAGCCCGGCATTCCACAAGCGGTAAAAAATATCGTCAATTCCTGCATTGGTAAATACCATTGTCGTTTTGTGGGATTCAACTGTAGGAATTACATTCTTGTTTTTCTTTGTAATATCAATAATTTTCACATGTTCCAAATCAATTGTTGTATTCTTTGCATAATATTGAAGCCAAGATAAAATAACCTCGTTTGTAAATATCTGTTTTTCCATTATAAAAGCCCCCTTTTGATATTTTTTATCAATTATTTTTATAAGCAGATTATACCACTAAAACTGGGGACGAGGCAAGGTGAAAGGGAGTTAATTTTGTGTCAAGTGTTTGATGCTAATTTCTTCGTAGTTCCAGTAATATAAAAGAAAAACCTTGTGACTCGTGGGTTTTAAGTGCGTCGGTATGTGGCACTGGTATTTTCAGTGCCCATACCGCTACGCACTTAACGAGCGAAAGCGCCCACGAGTCACAAGGTTTTTCTTTTATATTACTGAAATTTCTAACAAACTAGTATTAAAATTTGACACAAAATTAGTTTACCCCAATGAAGTTTTGAAGGCTTTCGCTCAACAAAGGCTCCGGTGTCAGCATTTGTAATAAGGAGCCAAACATATCGGATGAATTCTTATCCTGTTTTTTCTTACCATGTGCTTTTTTATCTTTTTTCTGGTCGTTGGTTTCCGGCAGTCTGGCGTACCGGAAGCTTTTCTTGAATTCTTCTGCGACTTTCCGCAATCCCGCTGTCAGATATGTTTTGTCAGGGTCTTTGTCACTGATTCTGGAAATTGCCCGGACAATGAGAGTATTTGCTTCCTGCTTCGATTTACAGTGTCTTAACTGCTCTTTCAGTTGTTGTTTTGCTGTTTTTACACGCATTGCACTTCGATATAATTCGGGATTGTGAATTCTCAGATAATTTAACTCCTCTACAGATAAGTTCGCACCTCGTTGCAATTTTGCCCGAATCTTTTTCTCATAGTCTTGTTTTTCTTCCTCTGACATACCAGAAGTTATGTCCGTCAATTGTTCGCACACTTTTTTCCATATATCCTGTTCTCTCTCCTGTACGCCCTGTACGCTCCCGCTCGTCATTTGGAAACTTTTCCCAGTTGTTTTCATGTAAATTCCTCACTTTGTCATCGATAAATCCTTTTATCTCATATTATCATCCATGACTCTGTTTTATATATCGGAATTTTACTTGATTCCATAACGGGTCAAATCTACTTTTCCATCTGCCACTTCAACACCGTCTGCCATCAGCCGTTCTGCCTGCACATTGGCACCGCCAAAAGCAAAAGCCCCTGAAAGTTCTCCCTTACTGTTCACCACACGGAAACATGGGATGTTGTCCGGGTCCGGATTTTTATGAAGCGCATTTCCAACCGCACGCGCCATTTTTTCATTTCCTGCCATGGCAGCAACCTGTCCGTAAGTTGCCACATGCCCTTTCGGAATCTTTTTCACTGCTTCATAAATCCGTTTTGTCGGATTATCCGTGACAAGTTCATAACTCTCATAAATCATTTTTCGAACATCCGCATCCGGGATGGTTCCATCCAAAACAATCGTATTCCAGTGTTCCTTGTTCTGATGCCATCCCGGTACTACGGAATCATAGATACCACGCCAGAAATCTCTGCTCTCCGGCGTTACCTTTACATTCAGACAGAGAAGTCCTTCCCTTTCATAAGTCCACAAAAAAACTTTTTTACTTTTTTTCACTCTTACAAGCTGCCAGTTGGCATCTCGAAACGGTGCGTCCTGATATGTGTCCGGGAAGGATAACCCATAGGTTAGTGCTTCTTCTCTTGTCTTCATAATGTATTAAATCTCCTCTGTGTCATTACCCTTTTGTTCTCACTTTTAAAGTCTTAGACCATTGTCCATACACACTTTTCTGACCGGCATCCGTGTCAACTACCGTATTCGAGCAATAGCGGATATAGTACGTTGTATTTCGTTTCAATTTCTTAATCGCACGTACCAGCCTTCCCTTGTTTGAGACCGTCTTCGCCTTTTTAAATGATTTCTTGGTTGAGTACTGGATTTTCATTACATAATCCGGGTACTGCTTTATTTTAATTTTTTTTGAAGAAATTTGCAAATGCTTTTTCTTTAAGGCTCTCGGTTTCCCCGGCACATACACATCCAGCCAGATTTTTTGCGAAGTTCCATTTTCATAATTTGCCGCCAGTGCAATGTAAATGCAGGTACGTTTTTTCAAATATGACTTTTTCACCGTTATCGTGTTCTTCTTATAATGATTATTTTTATAAAGAACATTTTTCTTTGAAGTCAGACTGCCAAAGGAATTTTTACAGTATATAATCTGATAATCCTTACAGCCGGACGATTTATCCCACTTCAAAACGTACTGATTGTTTTTGATGGTTTTAATACGGAAATTCTTTGGCACATTTTTCGGCTTCTGAACTACCGGTTTTACCACTTTTTTCAAGTATTTTGCAGGCACATAAGCTTTCTGACTGTTAAAATAAATGGCTGCCCAGCTGGCGTTGCTCTCTTTTTCATACACCTGAACCTGTGCCTCATTTTGCAGATATCCCAAAACTTCACTGGATGAATTAGCTGCTGCCTGCACATTAATATCCCTTTTCTGATTCGCATAAGTAACCGGATAATTCACTTGATAGTCCACCAGATTACTCGGCGTTTTCATGTCTGCCCGGTAAAGATTGATATACTTACTCTTTACATAGTAATATCCCGGACGATTTCTCGTCATATAATTTACGTCATTCTTTCCGTTAAAAGAAATTTTGTAATATGTATCCGTTGTGTCCGATGTGCGGGATGGAAGTTTCACCGTAGAAACAACATTTAACTCGGTATTTACCTTTACTTTGTAAACGTCACCGGAATCTGCTGTTCCCGAAATCGGACTGATTCCAATAAATGACGAAGTGACTCTTCCGGTTCCCTCTTTCTTAATCGTCTCCCCTGTCGGAACTACATTTTCTGTTCGTCCACAATCCAGCCATACCACACTCCTTGGCAGCCTGTAAAAGCCCGGCGGATGTGATGCCATAAGCAGATACTGTTTACACATAACCGGACTTTCCGTGAAACTGCGGTAGCCATTGCTCCAGTAAATAATGTAATTTTTATCATAGGCGACAACTTGAAGCTTGCTGCCTTCATTTTCCAGATATGCACCGGAAATCCACGTGAAATTCTGATACCCCTGAACGGATGAATACAACTGTTTCAGATTCTCAATATTATCCTGCGGAAAATATTGCGGGTCAATCGTCTTCCCCTGAATTTTCGTGTTTACAGGCACCTTATCGACGGCAATGGTTTTCCAGTAATTTGCCACATTATCGTTTCCTACTAAATACGCATGGGCAACGACCTGAATGCCCGGACAGCAGTTTTGCAGATATGCGGTTCGATAATGCGTGACATCTCCGGCTGCTTTTGCCGAAGTACCAAGTAAAAGCACGCCTGCGAAAACAAATACCACGCCAAACAGACTGTGAAAAATTTTTGCGATATATCTTCTGTTTTTTCCCATCGCACTCACTCCTTTCTCGCTCTCTATTTTATCATATAATTTTTCGCTATCCGGCGATTTGCGTGAATGGTAATTATACAGTGTGAATAGCAAATCGGGATTGCCATGTGAAAGTTAATGTCGTATAATAAGGGCAGATAATCGGCAGCGAAAGGAATACCACAGATGATTTTACAACTACTTACCGGCATACACAATTTAACAACACTGCTTTTCGGAATTTTCATTTCTGCGTTTTTTCTTGGTGTAAAACCAATCATGAAAAATTTCGGAAAACTGCTTTTGTTTGCATTGGTGGATGTTTTTTTCTACTGGAGCATCAACCTCTTTACAGGCACGGCGTTTGCCAATCAGCTTTACCCTGTTTTGGTACACCTTCCACTCATTTTATTTTTGTTTTTGTGTTACCGTTATTCACTTTTATCCTGTTGTATTTCTGTTTTTTCCGCCTATCTGTGCTGTCAGTTCAGCAACTGGATCGGACTTTTTGCACTTACGCTTACTAAGAATCCGGTCTGGTACTATAGCACACGAATTGCTATAACATTTATCACATTCTTTTTCCTGTTCAAATTTGTCCGCCGGACAACACAAACTATTTTTTCAAAAGAAAATAAGGAACTTGTTATCATCGGCTTTCTTCCATTTATTTATTATATTTTTGATTATGCCTCAACGAAATTTTCCAATCTTTTGTACTCCGGAAATAAAGTCGTTGTTGAATTTATGGGATTTGCTTTTAGTATCGGCTATCTCATTTTTCTGCTTGTATACTTTAAGGAATCCGAAAAGAAATCGGAAATCCGCCAGTACAGCGACCGAATGGAAATGCAGCTAATATCGCTGCAAAAAGAAATTGAGCAGGTCCGTAACAGCGAACAGACGCTTGCCATTTTGCGGCACGATATGCGCCACCACCTAAATCTTATTCTCTCCATGCTAAACCAGAATCATCCGGAAAAAGCCATTTCCTACATTCAGGGGATTGGCACCGCTTATGATGACACAATTGTCACAAGATACTGCAAAAATGAGACTTTAAATTCGGTAATTTCCATTTATAAAACACGCTTTTTAGAACGAAGCATCGACTTTCTGCCAGAAGTTTGCGCAAGAAAAGATTTACCATGTCCTGACCTTTCTCTGTGCACGATTCTATCTAATGCACTGGAAAATGCACTGCACGCACTAGAACATACATCAGGCGAAAAATGGGTCTCCTTACAAATTATGCAAAAGGAAAATCTTTTGCTGTTGGAAATAAAAAATCCCATTGAAACAATGCCAAAATTTATTGACGGGATTCCAATTTCGGATAAAAAAGGTCATGGTATTGGAACCAAAAGTATTGTATACTATGTACAACAGTTAAATGGACAATGTCATTTTTCTGTTGAGGAACATTGTTTTGTATTAAAAATCATTCTATCGAGGTGCATATGAAAATAGCAATTTGTGATGATGAGGTGGCAGTAAGCGAAGTAACAAAATCTCTTTTACAGCAATGGGCAATCCACCAGTCGATTTCTCTTTCTGTCCACTGCTATGAAAATGGAGATGATTTGATTCTTGCGCAAAAAAGTGAATGCTTTGACCTGATTTTTCTCGATGTCCTTATGCCGCTTCTAAACGGTATTGATACAGCTAAGGAATTACGCAGGCAGAATCAAAACGTTCCCATTATTTTTCTGACCTCATCCAAAGAATTTGCGTTTGACTCTTATGAGGTCAAGGCACTTCAATATCTGCTAAAGCCGGTTTCTCCCAATCAGCTTTGGTCTATTATGGATGATTTTATAGCGCTGATAAAGAATCAGAAAGAAATCTTTGTTGCCCGCACTTCGGACGGATTTTGCAAAATTGCACTGGAAGATACAAACTATTTAGAAGCTCAAAACAAATCCGTTCTCGTTTTTCCTCATAACGGTACAAGTATCGAAATCCGCGAACTATTTTCCCGGTGCGAAGAAATTTTTACTTTGGAACAGGGTTTTTTCCGCTGCCACCGCAGTTATATTATTAACTTAAATTTCGTGAATCAGTTTACCAAAAACAGTGTGACTATGACAAATGGTGTTACACTGCCGATTTCACGCAACCGCTCCCTCGCATTTAAGGAAGCTTATTTTACCTACATGTTTGAGTAAAAGGGCTTCGCCTGTAAATTAAGAAAATCGCTGTAAGCGATGCAATCGTCTCCGCAATCCAAAAACTGTGCCAGACTGCTGCACCGCCAAATAGTTTTCCAAGCACAAATGCCGCCGGTATAATTACGACAACATAACGAAGCAGCGAAAGAATCAAAGATTCCACACCTCTCCCCAATGCCTCTAACATACCACTTATCGTAACCGAAACTGCCGATATCACAAAGCCCATACAGATAATGCGTACCGCCTGTGCACCCTCCAAAATCGTTAGCGAATTTTCTGTAAACAATCCTATCAGATTTCCTGCAAATCCCAGACATATCAACATACCAACAAACATAATGGAAGCAATCATAATTAATGCAGTAATAAAAATTCTTTTGACACGCCCTCTCTCTCCCGCGCCATAATTATAACTGATAATTGGGCGAATTCCCTGTACAATGCCATTTGCTGAGAGATAAATAAATGTCTGCAGTTTATAATAAATGCCAAGCACCAGCACATACGATGCGGAATACACAGCAAGGATTCCATTGAGTGCCGTAATCATAAAGGAAGGAAGGGCAAGGTTTAATGTCGCCGGAATTCCTACTCCATACATCTGCCCCATCAACCGTTTTTGGAAGACTTTTTTATGCCAGTGAAAATGCAGTGATACCGGGTGCTTGATAAAAACAAACAAGTACACAATAAGTGGTATTACTTGTCCAATACCGGTTGCAATTGCAGCTCCCTCAATCCCCATTTTCGGGAATATTCCAATACCAAAAATCAACAGCGGGTCAAGTATGATATTGGCAACACACCCACACAGCATACTAAACATCGAAACCTTCATCCGTCCCTCTGCCTGAAAAATTTTCTCAAACGTTATCGCAATAACATTTGGAACTGCAAAAATAAATACAAGATTTGAATATTTCACACCATCCGCAAGAATCTTTTTATTTTCTGTAAACAGCGAAACAAATGCCGGTGCAAAAAGAAGCGCCGCAGCCATCAAAATCACGCCATGCAAAAGGCTGAGGATAAGCCCTGATGTCACAATATCATCCGCCCTCTGTTGCTCCTTCGCCCCCAGATAATACGCAGCAGCCGCATTCATTCCTACCCCGAAGCCAACCGCTATTGCCGTTTCCAATAATTGGAGTGGATATACTAAAGATAATGCCGTCATCGCCTGCTCACTAATCTGTGCCACAAAATAACTGTCAACAATGTTATATAAAGAATTTACAAGCATGGACAACATCATTGGCAGTGACATCGACAATACTAACGGTAATATTTTCTTTTCTTTCATAAATGTTTGTTCCATGGGGAACTCCTTTCTTGGCAAGCGTACAATTGTGGTTGTGTCAAGTAATGTTTTTTAATTTTTTTATTTCCGTAATTTAGCCAATCCATTTTGCATTTCGTGAGCGCTCCCGCTTAACAAACTGCGTAGTGGTATGGATATGCAAAAAACGCATATCTCATACCCACGCGTTTGTACTCACTCAACGCAAATTGGATTGGCTAAATTACTGGAATCTTAAAAAGATTAAATATCTTTATTTGGCACACTCGGAATGTTTATCTCCATTCCTGCCTCTAGTGCAGCTTCAAACCATGCTCTCTTTGCATCTATAGCATTAGCAATTGCTTTTTCTTTTGTATCTCCACAAGTAAAGCATCCCGGAAGTTCTGGAAACGAAACCGCGAAGCCACCTTCCTCTGCATCCTCAACAATTTCCATTCGATAATTCATTTTCATGTAATCGCTTAGCGTTTTCACTATTCCTCTCCTCCCATTCTACAATCTGTTACGCTAATTTAAACTTTCAGCGTATTCATTATATATGGCGTTTTATATGGTGTCAACACTAATCAAGACACCTATAGCCTGCAATTTCCCTTAAAAAAGATAATACCTGGTCTTCCAATATAAAAAGCTTGGTATTATCTGTACCTGTTTCATTTGTGCATAATTGTTTCTGAAAGTATACACATATAACTCTGAACGCTCTTTGTCGCTGCATAATTTTTCCATTATGGTAAAATGAACCTCCTCTCTATGGCTAGAGTATAATTAGTAAATTGGTATTTTTCAGTATTTTAACATTCCAGTAATTCAGGCGAAAACTTTGTGGCGAGTGGATATAAATACGCGAAAGTATCCGATATACAAATCTGCATATCAATACTTCCGCGTATTTATCAAGGCGAGAGCCGTCCACGAGACACAAAATTTTCTCCTGAATTACGGAAACTAAAAAAATCAATCAAACCTTGTTCCCAGATTATAATCCGTCTGAAATTTGGTCTGGCAGAATTTATCTCTTGTTGTGTTGACTGCGACCGCTGTGACAAGTCCGTCCGGTTTATTATCATTGATTAGCACACGCTCTCCCTGTCCTGCGCCAAAAATAATATGGTCATAGCGCACATGATTTTCTTTTAAAAACCGCAGGGTATGCTCTTTTTCCCACTCACCTCTGGCAGTCAGAAATATAATCATATCATCTTCCGAAATTCCATCTAAAAATTCTTTTGCTCCCGGCAAAAACTTATCGTGTCCTAAGATATACGGCCCGTCATGGACAACGATTGTGCCGTCCAAATCTAAAATCCATGTCTTTGGCATGGGCGATAAATTAACTTCTTTTGGCTCTAACATAATATTCCTCTCTACTACTTTTTCCTAAATAACATATAGAATTATATGATTCGCAGCCATATTTGTCAATTTTCACCCAAACAACATTTTTGCAGCCTGCTCCAACGCCCTCCGTTTTCTGTGTCATCATACGATTTTTCCCTGTCATCAATTCCTTTCACCAAATCGAGGGCAAGCAATCCATCCTCCACCCGCTCAACAAAAATAACACTACCTACGAAGCGTAGACTTTCGTTGATTTCATCCTATTCATCAATTTTCTCCGGGTCCCACCCAAATGCCTTGTAATACTTAATATCCAGCTGATTCTGTTTTACATAAGTTCTCAATGTTTTAACTACTTCATCCGCAAGCGAATCTTCGAGAACATCTGAAACAGCTTTTCCATCACTTCCATATAATTTCACCAAGTCTTTCTGTAATAATCCACCATCTCTTGGATGTACTACCTTTTTCACCTGATATCTGCCACCGTCTTTTTTCAAAAACATGACTGCCACCCCACCACCGGACTGCGCCTCATATAAAGTTTTTCCGGACAAGCTGAAGCCATACCAGTAGAATTGTCCAATTACTTTTACCGTATCTTTTTGTCTATTTGTTCCTGTGATTTTGACAATTGGAATTACCACATCACAGTTTCCAAATTCTACTTTTTGATAATTTTGACTGCCCTGATAAACATATCCCTCATACAAAGATGGATTGTCATAAAAGGTTTCAACAATTGCCTTTTTTATCTCCGAACCGCCAAGTTCTTCATACCTTTTAAGGACCGTCGTCTTCTCTTTCTCCGTAGATGCTTGGATGCGTAGTTTTTCTTTTTTTGCCACACCTTGTTTTCCTTTTTTCTGATACAAATACATCTGGTAATCACCCTTAGTCTTGTCTTTTTCAAGCACTAACCACACAGCAGATGAAATCGTATTACCTTCTTTTGAAATTAATGCTTTTTCGCTCAGAAGTCCCTCTTTATCTTTATACAAAGAGGTTCCCTCCGCATAAAAATTTAATGTATCGGCATACTTATCCTTATTCTGTTTCTGCCATTCTTTCTCTAAAAAAGCATCCGCTTTTTGCGTAGTGTCCGGCAAAAGAGACGACGTTTCTTTTTTACCATTCGTTGAAAGATTATAGTGATAGCTCTTTCCATATACTTTTTTATTTTGCAGATTATAAATCACCAGTTCGTCTCCCTGAATCAGAAACCTAGTCTGCAATGTATCGGCATTGAAGTGATTACTTTCAATTTTCTGCAAATCAATCGTAGCCGACACACGCTCACTTTGCCGGTCATAAATAACAAGACCAAAACTTCCGGCAAAAATAAGTCTTTTCTCCGTACATTCAAGTATTTCTGGCGCATATACGGAATCCAGCCTCACATGATAATCGGTCATTTCTGTTACAATTTTCTGACTGCTCTCGTCTGTCTGCCACAAACCGGAAATTGCCTCAACAAGTCCGCCATGACTTACGCCATTAATAGTTCCGAAAAGAACTCCCATTATAAGGAATGCAGCCGCTGTTTTTCCAAGCCGTCTGACCCAAACACGGTTTTTGTGTACCCTTTTTTCTACTGTAGTATTTGAAATTATACTTTCTAAATTTCCCCACACTTCCTGTTTCGTCTGCTCCGGCAATTCCATACCGTCAAACATATTTTTTCCTATCTGTTTATTCATTACCATACACCCTTTCTGTCTGCCAATCTTGTTTTTAATTTGTTTCTTCCTGCCGCCAGCCGGGACTGGATGGTACTCTCTTTCCTTTTGAGCATAATCCCGATTTCCTTTACTGAATATTCTTCATAATAATATAAATAAAGAACCTCCCGGTATTTTTGTGGCAGTTTCAAAATCTCATCTAACACCGGATACTCCTGTTCTCTCTCATCCGACATGATTTCCCGGTTAATATCCAGTGCCACTCGTTTTTTATGCCAACTGCTTTTTAATACATCCAGACAATAATGTTTGGTCGTACTTATAAGCCATGCCTTTTCATGGGAAGCATTTTCAAAGACCGGTTGTTTTTCCCACATTTTCAGAAAAATATCTTGTAACCCATCTCTGGCATCGCTTTCATTTTTCAAATAAAGCATACAGATTCGATATACCATATCACAGTAGCACTCATATTTTTCATGAAAATAATCTTTTGTCCAATCCCTCACCATAAAACCTCCTTTCTCTTGGTCTTCACTATATAAACGAGTGAACTTGCAAAAATATCCTTTTTTCATAAATTTTTCTTGTTATTTTCTCCTATCTCTGCTATTATTTAATTAGAATTATTCGATAGGAGGTATCGTTATGGATATGGATTTAGGCATGGATATTGCCAGTTATTCCATGGCAAATGCTACAAACAATCTCATGCAGTCAGTCGGTGTCTCGATGCTTTCAAAAACTTTAGACTCACAGGAAATGCAGGGAGATGCATTGGCGAAAATGATGGAAATGTCAGTAAACCCAAATGTTGGTGCAAACATTGACATACGCTTGTAAAAAGTGGCTGTATCAAGCAGCCACTTTTTGTTATGATTCATACAATCTTAAGTTCTTTTCCACTAATTTTTCTCCTTCATAAACAAGACGAAGACTAAAAAACCGCGGTTCATCTTCCAGAAACAATTTTAGGAAAATGGCATCCCCCTCCCATGTTGGAAGTGAGGGTACTTTTTCTTTTTCAACCCAGAACAAATCCCCCTCATCACACTCTATTACTTCTCCCTCAAATTTGTCTGCACTAAAAAGGCACATCAGTTCCGGCTCACACTGGTCACTGACAAAAGTTACAATTCCGCGAAATCGGTAAGAAGTAAGTAAAAGACCTGTCTCCTCCTTTACCTCCCTTAACAGACATTCCTCCGGGCCTTCGCCTTCCTCGGCATGCCCTCCAACACCAATCCATTTGTCCTTATTAATATCTTTTTCCTTTTTTGTCCGATGAAGCATCAGATATTTCCCATCTTTTTCAATATAACAAAGTGTCGTCATTTTCATCGTTTGTCACCTCTTTTTAAATTCATCAATCTGCTGTTGAATCGTCGTGTAATCCCGCTCAAACAATTCATCACTAATTTGTTTATGCAGCAGATCTTCCGGTACTTTTTCCATGATTTTTTTGCGGACAAAATCTTTGCTTTTCTGCTTGTATGCCGGCAAATGATTCACTTCTTGAATATGTGCCAGTTCCGGACGCCACAACAATTTTATTTTGTGAAGCATTTTCTGCTTGGGATTTTTTTCGGCTTTACGGAGTACATAAAAATCGCACACTCCATCAACTTCTTCTACCGTAATAATGCCCCACCACTCCGGTACATGTTCCCCCACGTGATGAGCATGTTTCGAACCGGCAACGACATAATTTCGGTCAAAAAAACGGTCGTAATCTTTGACCTGACGTGAAAGTCTTGCGTAGGTATCTGCATCGCTTTTGATTTCAATTCCTACCAGTTCTTCTTCCAAAACCATCACAACATCCGCTCTGGATTTTCCCATCGTTTTTTCCTCTATAATCCGAGTTTTCCCGTACTGTTCCTCCAAAAAGTCAAATAGCGGTTCCCTGATATCTTTATCTTTTAACATCGTATTCCTCCGCCTCCAAAAGTTCAAATTCATTTTTATAGAAAGAAAGGATTCCTTCTTCCTGCATAAGTCCTAACTCCTTTGACAGTGCACTCCGGTCTAAATTCAGGTAATCCGCCATCTGCTGCCTGTTAAACGGAATCTTGAATTTCCGGCATCCGCTTCTCACCCTCTGCATGGAAAGATAGGTGTACACACGATCCCGGATTTTTTTCGGCGTTGTACAGAAAATACGATTTGACAACACCAGATTTTTCTTGCTGAGCATACGGATTATGTTCGCCTGCATTTTCCCGTACCACAAATATCCGGCATTTTTTTCATGCATAAGCTGTTTCATAGGAAGAAACAAAATAACCGTCTCGCTCGTAGCCACTGCATCTACCGCCATTGCCTCGCCACAGAGTGCATACGTCTCCGCAAATACATCCCCGGCTTCCGCATTTCCTAGCAGACTTACATTGCCGGAGACATCCACACTTTCTATATTTACATTTCCTTTTATGACAATTCCCATCTCCTCTGTAATGTCACCCTGATGAAAAATAATCGTATTTTTTTTGAATTTTTTCTCTCGCAGACACAAAAGACGAACCATCTCATCCCATTCTGCGTCCGTTATTTCCATAAAAATCGGTATTTGTGGTTTTTGCATTTTCGCTCCTCAATTTCAAAAAAATGATTTTCGTTGTTATAACAACATAATTTTAGCACAGCGTTTTCTATAATACAACCAGAAACAACAATTACCCGAAAGGAAGGATAAACTATGATACGAAGAATTATTCAGATTGATGAAGATAAATGTAACGGATGCGGTGCCTGTGCCAATGCCTGCCACGAAGGTGCCATCGGTATGGTAAACGGAAAAGCAAAATTGCTGCGCGACGACTACTGCGACGGACTTGGCGACTGTCTGCCAACCTGCCCGACCGGTGCCATTACTTTTGTAGAACGGGAAGCTGCTGCTTACGACGAAGAAGCTGTGAAAGAAAATATGAAAAAGAAAGCAAAAGAGAAAAAATCTCCAGCATTCAGTGGATGTCCCGGACAGAGAATGCGCCAGTTTGACCGCCGCAATTCAGCACCTGCTGTATCCGCAGACAATTCTCTTACGTCCGAATTAAGACAATGGCCGGTTCAGATTAAACTCGTACCGACAAAGGCTCCTTACTTTGATGGTGCAAAACTTTTGATTGCTGCGGACTGCACCGCCTATGCGTATGCTAATTTCCATCATGATTTTATCAAAGGAAAAATCACCGTTGTGGGCTGTCCAAAACTGGATGACATCGATTACTCAGAAAAACTAACCGAAATCATCCGGAACAATGACATCCAGAGTGTAACCGTTGTCCGCATGGAAGTACCGTGCTGTGGCGGACTTGAGCATGCGGCAAAGACAGCACTGCAAAACAGTGGAAAATTTATCCCATGGCAGGTTGTCACAATTTCTACGGATGGACAGATTTTAGATTAATTACAACACACAATACATGATGTGTATGTCTTCATAATCCCCGCTGCGGTTTTCAAAGCCGCCGGGGATTATTTCTCCATTTTCTTCTGATATTCTTCGCCCCACGTCCACATAGCGTCTAAAATCGGTTTCAAACTGTATCCCACGTCCGTCAATGAATATTCAACTTTTGGCGGCACCTCGGCATATACTTTTCGATTCACAAGTCCGCTCTGCTCCATCTGTCGAAGCTGTGCTGTCAACACTTTCTGTGAGACATGTCCAATTGATTTCCTTAACTCCCCAAACCGTTTTGTCCCCGGAAGTAAGTCTCTTAAAATTAACACTTTCCATTTATCACTAATTAAAGTAAGTGTCGTTTCCACCGGACAGGCAGGAAGTTTTTCTACTGTTGGTATATTTTCCATAGCAAAAGTCTCCTTTTTTCGCAATTGTTTCCTTTTGGTAACTATGGCACAAAATAGTGCTTACTTTACGAAAGGTCCCTATGGCGATATTATAATAGCATCAACAGGAAAACACAATATTTTTCCAAAAAAAATTCCAGGAGGTTTTATTATGAACAAAGTAATTGAATTTTTAAAAGAGAATCCGGTACAGTATCTCGCTACCGTAGGACGCGATGAAAAAGCAAAGTGCCGCCCATTTATGTTTGCCGGAGAAATGGACGGAAAACTGTGGTTCTGCACAAATAACACAAAAGATGTTTATCTGGATATGCAGAGCAATCCGGAAATTGAAATTTCTGTTTCCAGTCCATCTTATGCATGGATTCGCCTGCACGGAAAAGCCGTATTTGAAAACAACATGGCTGCAAAAGAAATGTGTATAGCCAATCCGATTGTCAAAGGACAGTATGAGACTGCGGATAATCCGATTTTTGAGGTATTTTACCTAGATGAGCCGCATGGTGTAATTGCTGATTTCTCCGGAAATCCACCGTATACATTTTAAGAAGTAACCCATTTTGCCGCCAGAAAGGAGAACATATAATGACAATGACGAAAAAGCAGTATCTTAATTTGTTGGTAAACGAATTTCATTCCGCCACCATGGCAACGATTGGCGCAGACGGTCATCCGGTAACCCGCATCATTGATTTGATGCTTTGGGATGAATCCGGTGTTTATTTCTTGACGGCAAAAGGGAAATCCCTTTATACTCAGCTTATGGAGCAGAAATTTATCGCCCTGTCTGCAACCGCAGAGAAACGGGCGATTTCCCTTCGCGGTAAAATTAAAAATATTCACTCCGAAAAATTATAAGAAATATTTGAAAGAAATCCTTATATGAAGGGAATTTATCCCGGCGATACCAAAATCGATGCCTGCACTGCGGACAATGCAAAGAAATCTGCCCAAAACAAGCTATTAAAAAGAGGTATTAGCATGACAAAAAAAGAACGACTTATCTTTCTCATCCAGACATTACTAAAAGAAAGTCCGGAATACCACAATACGCCCATTCCGAAAGGTCTGGCGGAGCAGCGTATGCTTTTGCGTGCTCTGATGAATGTCCGGGCACCAAAGCCAATCGATGAGAATTTTATACAAGTGCAAAATGAATATCTACAGGAAGTAATTGAGGAAAAGGGAGTGACTGACCTTGACGATTTAACACCGGTCAAAGACAATTTGTATGTGTGGCAGGGAGATATTACAACACTTCGTTGTGATGCAATTGTAAATGCCGCCAACTCCCAGATGACCGGCTGCTACATTCCGGGTCATACCTGCATTGATAACTGTATTCACACTTACGCCGGTGTGCAGCTGCGCTATGACTGCTTTCAAAAAATGCAAAAACAAGGGTTTGAAGAACCAACCGGCCAGGCAAAGATAACACCTGCTTATAACCTGCCCTGCCGCTATGTTCTCCACACTGTCGGACCGATTGTGGGGGGACACCTGACAAAAAGAGACTGTGATTTGCTGGCAAACTGTTACACTTCCTGCATGCAGCTCGCTACAGAATACCATTTAGAAAGTATTGCTTTTTGCTGCATTTCCACCGGCGTTTTTCATTTTCCAAACGAGAAAGCAGCCGAAATTGCTATTGATACAGTAAGAAACTTTATGAACAACAATGACACAACAATACAGAAGGTGGTATTTAATGTTTTCAAAGAAAATGACAAAGAAATCTATGAACGACTGCTCAGCTCAAATTAACCGGTTAAAAGAAAAACTGGAAAAGGCAGATGCCGTTATCATCGGGGCAGGTGCAGGTCTTTCGACCTCTGCCGGATTCACCTATTCCGGAGAACGATTTAACAGATATTTTTCAGACTTTATTGCTAAATATGGCTTTTCTGATATGTACTCCGGCGGCTTTTATCCGTTTGAGACCTTGAATGAACACTGGGCATACTGGAGCCGCTATATTTATATCAACCGCTATCAAAATGCACCCAGACCGGTTTATGAAAATCTACTGAAACTAGTAAAAGATAAGGATTATTTTATCCTTACTACTAATGTAGACCACTGCTTTCAAAAGGCTGGATTTGATAAAAAAAGACTTTTTTACACTCAAGGTGATTATGGACTCTTTCAGTGTTCCAAACCATGCTGCAGCAAAACTTTTGATAATGAAGTTCAAATCCATCAAATGATGAAAGAACAGGAAAACATGCGGATTCCGGACTATCTAATCCCCCTCTGTCCACACTGCGGCGCTCCTCTGTCAATGAATCTAAGAGCTGATTCTACTTTCGTAGAGGACAAGGGATGGCACGCAGCCGCCAGCCGCTATGATGACTTTTTACGCCGGCATAAAAACTTAAACGTCCTATTTTTGGAACTTGGTACCGGATATAACACACCCGGCATCATTAAATATCCATTCCGGCAGATGACTGCTGCCTGGCCGGATGCTTTTTATGCTTGTATCAATCTTGGACAGACAGAAGTTCCATTGGAAATCCAGAACAAGTCCATAGGCATTTCAAAGGATGCCGGAGAAGTGATAGAAAATTTGCTTACGGGTATCTGATACAATCTAAAAAACACCCGAAACAAAAATTTCAATACCGATTGCAATCAGAATCGCACCACCAAGAATTGTTGCTTTATTGGAAAATTTCGTTCCGCATTTTTTACCAAGAATTAAGCCGGTAAAGCTGATTACAAAGGTCACCGCCGCAATAATCAGAGAGCACGCCAGTGCCATAATAAAATCGTACTCCGCAATCGTAAACCCGACAGACAATGCATCAATTGAGGTTGCAATTCCCTGTACCAAGAGAGCGAGTGCACCAACTTTCGCTTTTTCCACTTCTTCGGCTCCATCCTGAATACCTTCCTTCACCATTTTCCCTCCGATAAAAAGAAGCAGTATCAGTGCAATCCATGGAATGAATTTCTCAAACATTTTAAAATATTCAATAATGGTGTGAACACATACCCAGCCGGTCATTGGCATTAATGCCTGAAAGAAACCAAAGGTTCCTGCAATGGCACACATTTTTTTCTTGTGCATCCAAGACTCATTCAATCCATTTGCTAAAGAAACTGAAAACGCATCCATCGCCAGACCTACACCAAGCAATATACTGTTGAATACAAAAAATAAACTCCATTCCATTTCACAATCCTCCATCTGTTTTCCATTCCGTAATTCCCCATCTTTTGCATAAAAAAACGGGTACAGCAGACATCACTATACCCGGTTGAATTTCTAAAATAGATAGACTTCACGTATAGGAATCCGCTATACATGAGTCTCGCAATTTAAAACAAGCCAGACCATTCGGTCAGTATGTTGACTTGATACGTGTCGTACACGCTCGCTACTCCCTCATGGAAATTAATTGATAACAGAATATCATTAAAGTGGAAGGTTGTCAACTTTTTCTGCAAAGCCACCGGTGTTCCAATCTTTAATTCTTTTGCCGTCATATTCCGGTTGATTCGAATATCTTTCTTCTTAAGAATAAACGGAAGTTTCTTTTCCTTATCAGCATATAGGAAAGAATTACGCTGACTACCTGTGCGGCAACCGTCCTTTGTAAAAATTTGCAACATTCTATCCTTTTCACTCGTTATATATATGAAAACATGATAAAATGATATTATTGATTGGAGGAATGTATCATGAAAAAAACAATTTTATTTGCCGTTTTCGCTATTTTGTGCCTGGGAACCGCACTCCCTGTCCACGCAAAAACAATCCGAAAAAATTATGTGGTCATGCAGGGCGGCACACGGGGAATTAAAGTAAAGAGCAATTTGGCAAAAAAGAAAGTGAGTAATAAAAAAATATCAGCTAAATTTAACAGTCATTATATGTCACTTGTCATTACCGGAAAAAAGGCCGGCAAGTCAACTCTGACCTACTGGTATGGAAAGGGCAAAACAAAATATCGTTATACCGTTACTGTTTTAAGTAAAAGCAAGGTAAAAGCACTGGCAAAGAAAAAACTGAAAAAATATGTAACCGCACTTCCGGAAGGAACCAATTACTCTTATGTGGATTTAAACAATGACGGTGTATCCGAAGTATTTTCGGACAATGGGATTACCTATTACAATTACGCAACAAAAAAATGCGTAACAAAGGATTATAAAATCGGAAATTTTTACGCCGGCAAAAACAGCAAAACTCTTTTGATAACCCGGCCACAGGAAGAAATCCGTAAAACTGAATTTTTTGAATATTTTTCTTCCCTTTATGAGATAAATCCAACAAAAGTATTTGACCTTGTTGACACCGCTGCCGGCTACCGAAAGTACACTACTGTCGGATTAAAAGAATATGGAATTAAAGATGCAAATGCCATTTATTCCTTCTATGATACTCACTATGACCAGGACGATTACGACTACGTTGGCTATACCAAAGAGGAATTGACAAAAAAAATACTGGAATCCATTCCAAATGCCAAAGAAGTTCTCAAAACGAAAACTAAATAAAAAAACAATTTGTTAGAGACTATAACAAGATATGTTATTCAGTCTCTAACAAATTTTTGGGGTTTTATCACGGGAAAATCCCCTTAATTTCTTCCGCGTAAATTAATTTCTTCAGAGCTACCACATAAGCCGCCATTCGATAGGTGCAGTCATACTTCTCTTTTGCTTCCGTAATCTCTGCAAACGATTTAGACATCAGATTTTCCAACATCTCATTGACGCGGTCACGCTCCCAGGTAAGTTCCTGAATATTCTGAACCCACTCAAAGTAGGAAACGATAACACCACCGCCATTAGCAAAAATATCCGGAATTACCGGTATACCGCGCTTTTCCAAAATTGCATCTGCCTCTTTGGACGTTGGACCATTGGCTGCCTCCACAATATAAGAGCACTGCAATTTATCCGCATTTTCTTCGGTAATCTGATTTTCCAAAGCTGCCGGAACTAACACATCACACGGTGTTGTTAATACTTCCGAATTGGAAATATGAGTAATTCCTTCTGCGTCGTAATCTTTCAAAAGAGCCCCAGACGTTTCCAGATACTCAGCAATCGTATCAACATCCAAACCATCCTCTTTGTATAAACCGCCGGACACATCACTGATTGCCACAACTTTGCTTCCCCTGTGCCGGAAAATTTTTGCCGCATTACTTCCGACATTTCCCATTCCCTGAATGACCACTTTTATTTCGTCCAAATTTTTTCCCTCTTTGGCAAGAAGCAATTTGGTACTTATCACAACACCACGTCCGGTTGCCGAATTTCTTCCACGTGAACCGCCAAGTTCAATTGGCTTTCCGGTGACAACGCCCGGACACGGCTTTCCCTGCAGCTGACTGTAAGTATCCAAAACCCAAGCCATCGTCTGAGCATTTGTATTTACATCCGGTGCCGGAATATCCGAATCTGCACCGATAATTGGTGCAATCGCAAAAGTATAACGTCTTGTAAGCGCCCGCAGTTCCCGCTTGGATAATTTATGCGGGTCAACTTTAATACCGCCCTTTGCGCCACCGTATGGAATATTCGCAATTGCACATTTTAATGACATCCACGTAGCCAGTGCGCGAACTTCATTTAATGTAATATTCTGATGATATCGAATACCACCTTTGAATGGTCCGCGGATATTCGAGTGCTGAACACGATATCCTTCAAACACATGAACCGAACCATCATCCATTTCAACCGGAAGGTAAACTTTTGTCTCACGCTGAGGACATTTGATAATTTCCATATAAGGACTATCAATCCCTGCCATTTTCGCTGCATCACTCATTACATTTCTTACATTTTCATATGGGTCATAACTATGTGCCATAATAGCCTCTCTTTCTGCTTTCGCAACTTCCCATTTCCTGCTCCCTGCCGGATGCGCATCGGCTTTACGTCTAATACCTTATTCCTCATTTTTTTGAAAGTCAAGGTTTTCAGAATTTTCAAATTTATTTAATAAAATTAACCATTCGCACTTAATCAAACAAACCATTTTGTATTTTCACAAAATAAAATTAAGTGTGTTCTTGACGTTGTCTCCTAAAAAGAGTATGCTGATTTTGTAGGATTGCATCACAAGGAAGCAACCCGCAGACATCATATTACTTAAGAATGGAGTTTGACAATGAAGAAGAACGAACTTGACCATGTGGACTGTGAAATTTTGAATTTACTCAGTAAAAACGGACGAATGAGTGTAAAGGATTTGGCAAATGAAGTTTTCCTCTCTTCTCCTGCTGCCTCGGCGAGAGTGGAGCGGCTTGAAAAAGAGGGTTACATTACCGGTTATCACGCCACATTAAATCCCGAACTTCTCGGCTTTCACATCCGGGCTTTTATAAACCTTGAGGTTGAGCCAAATCAGAAAGCGGAATTTTATCCTTATATCCGTTCCTGTCTTAATGTGATCGAATGCAATTGCGTGACCGGCGATTATTCGATGCTTTTAGAAGTTCTTTTTCACAGCACAACCGATTTGGATACTTTTATTGGTGAATTGCAAAAATACGGACGCACCAAAACATTGATTGTATTTTCAACTTCTGTAGACCACAGAGAAGTAACGATTCAGAATATACCAAAGGAGAAGTCAGATGAGTAATTTTATGACGAAAAATTTTTATAAACAGCGGGAAGACTTTGAAAAATCGGCAGCTGTTCGCGACAAAAAATTTTCTTTCCCGGATGGCGTAGTCGAAAGCCGTGATATTCCCTATATCGCTGACAGTCAGAAAGAACATCTCATGGATGTGTACCGCCCACAGGGAAAAGAAAATGAAACACTCCCTGTCATCATCAACATCCACGGCGGCGGTCTGTTAATCGGCAATAAAGAATTCAACCGCTATTTTTGTGCCAGATTATGTCTTTTAGGCTATGTTGTATTCAGCGTTGAATATCGTCTTGTCCCGGACTGCAGCGTTTACGACCAGTTTTCAGATGTCTCAACCGCCATGACATTTATCCGTGACAATTTATCCTCCTATGGGGGAAATCCGGATAGAATCTATGGCGTTGCCGACAGCGGCGGTGCTTATCTTTTAACAAATGTAGCTGCAATGACAAAGAACAAGAAATTCGCCAAAGCTGCCCACACAAAGGCACCTGATTTTTCCCTGAATGCCCTTGGACTTATCAGTGGCATGTTTTACACAACCCGCTTTGACAAAATCGGTCTTTTCCTTCCTTCTTATTTGTATGGAAAGGGCTATAAAAAGAAAGCAATTGCACCGTATGTAAACATTGAAAATCCGGAAATTATTTCGGCGCTTCCACCATGCTTTTTAGTTACCAGCCACAGCGATAACTTAGAGCATTATACCGTAAAATTTGAAAAGGCATTGAAAGCAAACCGGGTATCACACAAGCTGCTCCGGTTTGGGAAAAATAAAAAACTCACGCACGCCTTTAGTGTATTCGAGCCATTCTATGAAGAAAGCACAAAAACACTAAAATCCATGCATGAGTATTTCCAGTCTTTTTAGAAGGTCCGGACTTTTATAATCCTAAATCCTCATAATCCTCCGGTAAAAACCGATGGTAAATAATATGACAGCCTTCGTCTTTGAAACAATAGAGATATTTATCTTTGGAATCCACAAAATGAATCATGTAGTCGAATTCTCCATGATTCATTTTTTCTATTTCATAAGCATCTTTCTGTTTCGCAAACAATGCCTCTACTTCTTCCATGACCGTGCCATGCTTTGCCAAAAGTGCTACCAGGTCAAATATAAATTGGTTCTGTCCACCGTTTTCGTGAACATACTCGGTTGCACGCTCGGATAAAAAGAAGCAAAAGCGCCCTCCTTTGTGTGTTATTTCAACTTCACCGAATTTATCATAAGCAAAGGATTTAAACTTTGAAAGTTTTTCCTGCATCTCATCAGCGGAAACGTCTCCTCCAAAAAAATGATTTAACGAACTCAAAGGATAATACAAACGGATTGGCTCTTTCATGTAACCAAGTTTCGCCTGCTCCTCTGCCACAATGTCACATAAATTATCCATTAATTTCTGATATGCCTCATTCTGCATGCTAATAATCTCCTTTGATGTACTATTTTTACTCTACATCGGGCATTATATAACGAGGGGAAATAAAAAGCAAGTAGAGGGTTGCCAGTTAGGGTTTTATTCTTTATGATTATAAGTATCAATATGAATGGAGGGATTAGATGAATTACTATAAACGTGCGTTGGAATTAAAAGAGGAAACGATTGCGAACCGCCGCTATCTGCATGAACATGCAGAGACAGGGCTGCATCTTGAAAATACGGTGGAGTTTGTGATGAAGCGGCTTACGGAATATGGTCTTAATCCGGAAAGATGCGGGGAAGGCGTGACGGCTTTGATTGGACAAGGTGAGCCGGTTCTTTTGCTTCGTGCCGATATGGATGCGCTTCCTCTGACAGAAGAAAGCGGAGAAAGTTTTTCATGTAAAACGGGAAAAATGCACGCCTGCGGACATGATTTTCACGCTGCCATGCTCCTTAGTGCAGCTAAGATGCTAAAAGAAAATGAATCTCATTTATGCGGGCGCGTGAAGTTTATGTTCCAGCCGGCAGAGGAAACTTTTGAAGGGGCTGACAACATGATCGAACACGGCATTTTAGAAAATCCAAAGCCGGATGCCGCGCTTGCTTTCCATGTAACGACCGGCAGAAGTCCGGTTGGCACTTTTATGTACAATAGCAAAAATACCATGATGAACTCGGTGGATGGCTTTCAAATTACCATCCACGGAAAAGGTTCCCACGGTGCCTGCCCGCATCAGGGCATTGACCCGATTAACATTGGTGTCCACATTTATCTTGCCCTGCAGGAACTAATTGCCAGAGAAAGTAATCCTGCCGATTCCTGTGTTCTCACAATCGGCCGGTTTTGTGCCGGTGAAGTTGCCAATATTATTCCGGAAACAGCCATTTTACAGGGAACACTGCGCACCAATAACGAAGCCGCAAGGGAAATCCTTGTAAAACGAATCCGCGAAGTCAGCGAACGAACCGCTGCGGTATATAACGGAAGTATTGAATATACTGTGCTTTCCGCCGTCCCACCGCTTATATGCAATCCGGATTTGACAGAAGAATTTGTTTCTGCCATGAAAACACTTGCCAATCCAACACTAAATGGTTATCCGGATATTAACGCACCCGCTTCGGAAGATTTTGCCTCGATTGCAAACAAAATTCCAAGTACGTATATGTATTTGTCTGCCGGCTTTGAAGATGAGCGCGGCGATTACCCGGTGCACCATCCAAAGGCTCTGTTTAATGAGGACGTGTGCCCGATTGGGGCTGCCTGCTACGCACAGTGTGCGGAAACATTTCTAAAAAACCGAGGGAAGATTTAATCCCTCGGTTTTCTTATCAGAACGGAAATTCAAAACAATGCCAGAAGCGAAGAACTAATTTTTTAATACAGGAAGATTCCTGCCACATCGTATTCTGAATTTCATTTCCATATTCTCTTAATTGTGATAACTCTTTCTCCGTTATTTCACCGTTCTCATCAAACCAGAAACGTTCCATGCCCTCTCGTATCTCCCGTGGCAAATCTTCTTCGGAAAGTTTTAAATAGGCAAATAATGTGGTCAAATATGAAATAATAAATCGGTAATTCGCTGCCGTATCTGCCTGCATAAGTGTTTTTCTACGCTTGTAGACCATAGCCTTTCTGCGAATTGCAAGCACTCCTGCGAAAAGAAAACTTACAGCAAAAATGCAAATTACGATCCATAAAACGATTTGCTGCCACGATAAGTATTTGTTAGGTGCCTCATTTTGTTTTGGTTTTTCTTTCTTTTTCGTAACCTTCTGCGAAATTGAGGTCTGCTGTTTTTCTATTTTCTTCTGCTGTTTTGCTTTCACCGTAATCTTATCATAATGTCCCGGTGTCACATCCACGGGAAGCCACCCCACACCATCACAGTAAATTTCCACCCATGCATGCGCATTTTGCCCGGTCACGTCCGCACGGTAATTTCCATTAGCATCTTTTTCATCGGAAGTAACTGCCTCATATCCCTCCACATATCTCGCCGGGATATTCGCCGCACGAAATGCAAGCGTACCAAGAGAAGCATACTGCAGGGCATCCCAATCACCTTTCTCTTTTCCCGCATTTTTTAAAGAGCTTCTAATTTTTTCAATATACGAAACCAAATTATCTTTCTTTTGAGGAACATACGGTGCAACCTCTTCTTTGGCCTTTTTTGAAAGGGCAAGATAATGTTTTTTTACAAACTTTCGATAATCCATTTCCATATCCGCATAGGCGCGCACCTTTTCGTCTGTAATCGTCTGTTTCTGCCAGTCAACTCCCGCCGTTTTCAAAAGAGAATCTTCATCTATCATGCAAATTTTGTATGTATTTTTTTCATCTTCACGATTGCCCCAGAATTTTTTTTGCAAATTCAAATCCCGGTAAAGGGTATCCAACGACTGAATACTCGAAAAATCCACACCGTAAGGCAAATACTGATACCTCTCATAAGCCCCTATATTTTCAACTACAATCGTTCCTTCTTTCTCCTCTTTTTCCAATCCGTTTTGCTGGCGGCCTGCCGCCTCACAGTAACTGTACAACTGAGCAAGTGGATGAAATCCATCCGACCGGTACCGATTAAATATTCCCTCGTATTTTTCCCCGTATTCTTTTCCTTCTAATGGTTCCCACCGGTTTTCATGATATTCACTTCCTACATATCCCTTCAAATAATACTTGCCCTTTTCGCTTACAAAGACAGTCAGGCGTTTTTCCTCGCTCAAGGCAATTCCCTCTTTAATTTTTCCCTCCGGCAAATCTTTTTCCCCATATCGTATCGCATTCGCTTCCTCTGTTATATTTTCCTTCAAATCTGCTATGATTTCATTTTTGTGATAAAGCTGCCGGTTCCATGTAAAACAGATAAAAACAGCCACTATAACAACCATTCCGCAATATGCTGCCAAATAATTTTTTTCTTCATCTACTTTCGTATGCGAGTGGGCATATATCCCTGCTAATGACAAAAAAGCCATTGCACCAACACACCATGCAGACGGCATTTCAAAAAATACAGCCAAAGATACAAGCGCTGCCCAGAAAACAAGGACAGGAACCCAGTGTTTTCCTTTGATTGCAATTGTCAAATATCCGGATAAAAACCACGCCGTAAGACAAAAGAATACCACCGTAGCAAGTTCTCTGTTCATATAATTCGGTACAACAAAATAGAAAACTGATTCCCCGGTCACAGCATTAAATCCGGCAGTCACTTGATTTACAAAATCCAGTGCACCGGAAATCCATATCGTGCGGAATACAAAAAGCAAAAGGATTCCCAACACAAAATAAACCAACACAATTTTTGTGCTTTTTGTGGAAAATATAACCAGACAACAAAGAACGGACACAACCATCGAAATAAACCACCATTTTGTATCCACAAACATTTGCTGCACACAAAAAAGAATGCCCGCCACGGTAAATATCGATAAAATCAGGGCAAAAAAACTTTTTTTCTGTTTTTTCTCTTCTACCAGTCGAAATCCTTGATTCTCCACGTTCTTTCCTCTTCCCAATTAAGATGCCGAAACCATAACCTGTCTGACATTGGCATTTTCCATGCACCAGTCCGTTATTTCGTCATCCGTAATCAAAATTATATGTGAATATTTATGCAATACATTGTGATGCATCAGATAATCATCCACAAACGACTGCATAAAACTTATATTTCCATCTAAAATTGTTCTCTCATATCGTTCTCTTGTGCAGCCCTCTTCTACACTAAATGTCATATGAGACAACCCTTTTTTTTCAAAAACTACACTATCAAAAAATTGATCATTTTCCAATAAATTCTTTGACACCTGACTAATCATTTTCACTAACGAATCCCGATACCAAGGCTTATCTATATTTCTATCCGATAGTGCAAACAAAACTATTGTTTCCTGATTTGCCGGCGTATCCAATTCGCGGACAATCTTATGCCCCATTTTTTTCGATAATTTCCAATGAATCGTCTTAATGCTGTCACCCTTTTGATAGTCTCTTAAATCGAGTATTTCTGTGATATCATTACCTTTCCTGCGCAGATAACGATTTTCCATATTCTGCGCTGCCGGTGTCATTTCTTCTAAATGATATTCACCTTCATCCGCCCCATCCGGATACACATAATAAACCAACACTTCGTGATTTTTTACGAGGCACCCAAAGATACCAAAAAAATCTCGAACAATAAATTCGTCTGTTTCCACTTCAATTCTTCCACAATAGAAGCTTTCAACAGCAAATTCCACCTTTTTTTCCTGCTTCGGTGCTACTGATAACTCCTGATTAAAACAAAAGGAAGAATCTGTCAGGCAGTTTGCAATCGTTCCTTTCATTGACACCCGGAAGCAGGGAATAATTCCTGTATTTTTTACACAAATCAATATCGTGCTTACCTGATTCAAATCTTGCTTCACCTGCAAATGCATTGTCAAATGTCTCGCTGCATACCAATTAAGCAAAAAAGACAAAATGGCAAACAACAAAAGTCCAAAGAACAGATAAAATGTCACGGCCACATTAGTCCATAAATAGAGAAAGCCCATTAAGACAAGAATTGCCATGTACCCGATTTTTGCTCTCATAATCTCTTCCTTTCCTTGTTGTCTGCCATTTATGTTTTTTGCTATTTTCTCAGCAGTTTCGGCTTTTCAGTCTGCTGTGCAATTTCTTCCAAAATCTCATATGCTGTTACATTTTCCCTGCGTGCCTTTGTATTTAAAATTAAACGGTGTGCACATACATCCGGAAAAATCGCAAGGACATCATCCGGTACAACATACGTTCTTCCCTCACACAATGCGAATGATTTTGCCATCTCTGCAAGTGCCCCAACGCCACGCGGGCTAATGCCAAGTTCCACATGCTCATGTTCTCTCGTTTTCTCACATAAGCAGATGATATACCGAAGGATTTCATCCTTTACCTGCATATTTTTCACATAAGATTTGGCCTGCTTTATATCTTCGATCGTCATAACCGACTGCACCTTTTCAATCAAATCTCTGTCAGACACATTTTTTAAAATAGCTAACTGACTCTCAGCGTCCGGATATCCCATAGACAAACAAATCATAAATCGGTCTAACTGCGAATCAGGCAGTGCCTGCGTTCCGCCGCTGGTAACCGGATTCTGAGTTGCCATAACAACAAATGGCTCAAGGAGCTGGTGGGTCACACCATCCACTGTGACACAACCCTCTGCCATCGCCTCTAACAATGCAGACTGTGTTTTTGATGAAGTACGGTTAATCTCATCTCCCAATAGAAGATTGCAATTCACCGCTGCTCCCTCAACATATTCAAAAGCATTTGTCTGCTCATTATAAATTGACATTCCTACAATATCACTCGGCATCGTATCCGGTGTAAACTGGATTCGTTTGTTTGCAAATCCAAGTGCTTTGGAAAATGCTTTCGCAAGCGTTGTTTTTCCAAGCCCCGGAACATCTTCCAACAACACATGACCGGAAGCTAAAATCGCCATTATCACCTTTCGAATGACCTCATCTTTTCCCTTGATAACAGTCGAAACTTCCTTTTGAAGAATATCAATTTTTTCTTGAATTTCCTTTGCGTCCATATTTACCCCTTATTCTAATTCAACGTCTCCATCTTCATTGCCATCTTCTCCATCGTCTCCATCTTCATTGCCGTCTTCGCCATCGTCGGAATCATCGGGAACAATATAAATTATACTCTCATCCACTCCGGTAATTCCGGTCTTCTGGCTCTCTGTACAACTAACCTGTTTCAAGTTTGTATTCGCTGATAAATCCAACGCAGAAATTCCTGTGCCGGCAATATTTAATGTTTCCAGCCCTAACTGTTTCTCAAGATTCACAATCTGCGTAACCGCACTGTTTGAAGCGGAAAGATTTGCAACGATGTCATTTTCCGGCAAAGTAAGTACATTTACATTAACCATTGACATATCAATGTCTTTCAATTTAGCATTTGACTTCAAATCAATATCAATATTTGGTAAATCTTCATTATCTGTTGTAGCATCAGGATTACCAAAACCTGTATTCATTGCATTTAACACCTGCAAATCCGGACAGATTGAAAAATCAAGCTCCGGCACATAAGAATCCGATACATCCAATGACTCTAACTTTGTTAATACTGCAAAATTAATTGTTTCAATTCCTAAACTTTCACTGCAATCAAGTGTTTTGATTTCATTTGTCTCAGGAATATGCAAATCCGTAATTTCGTTGCAGTTAATATTCAATGATGAAAGTTTTACCGCTCCATCCAATGTGATTTCGGATAAATTACATCCGGAAGCATCAATTGTTTCAAGATTTGACAAATTTGAAACATCCAATGTTTCAATCGAACAATATGAGCAATTCAAAGTCTTCAGACCGGTACATGCCGAGATGTCAAATTCCATCGTATCATCTGCCGAAGTACCACCATCTTCCGGCTGCTCAGAACAGTTCAGGGATTCCAGTTTTGTAAAACCTGCTAAGTTCAAATTAATAAAATCATAATTCGTACCGTTTAATGAGCAATCCAAATTAATAAGTCCGATACTTCCTGTCAAAATTAAGTTGTCATCTTTTAACATATTGCGGCTGCAATTCAAACTCTTTAATGAAGGCAAATCAGAAACATTCAAGCTGCTCATAAGATTGTTACTGCAGTCCACATCCTGCAGTTTATCACAGCCGGACACATCAAGTTCTGTTATTTTGTTATTCGAACAATAAAGGCGTTCCAGATTCTTGCTGTCATTTAAGCGTATCGTATTCGAAATCTGATTATTATGGCAGTCAAGCTCCTGCAAATTTTTATTTGTGTCCAAAACCAACTTATCAATCTTATTTCCGTAACATTTTAATTCCTTCAAATTTGCCAAATCTCCGACATAAAAGGTCCCGGAAATATTATTGTTATTGATATCCAGAATTTCGAGTGCTGTAAACTCATTAAAGTCCGCCATTTCCGCACCGATAATTTTCTTTTCGCCCCAGTAGATTTCCGTCAGACGTCCTTCTTTATTCCAATGATAAACGGATTCGTCATCTAAATTAGCCGAAATATCGGCGCCCTTTTGATTCAAAGTCTGAATCAATGCCTGTAATTTTTTCACATCCTGTTCATTTTTCTTTGGCACATCCGGATCAGCCGCCGGTGTAGCTGTCGGATTCGCAGGATTATCCTTTGATGGGTTGTCTTTCGAAGGATTGTTTGTTGGCTGTGTAGCTGCATTATTTTGTCCGTTCGAAGGATTTTTCGTGGCATTTTTTGTATCTGCCGGCTTATTTGTTGTTTTAGTGCCTGCTGATGTACCATTTTTAACTGTTTTTGCTTTTACAACAACCTTGCATACATACTTCTTTTTACCAACCTTTGCCTGTACTTTTGCTGATCCTGCTTTTTTTGCGGCGACAACAACACTTGCTTTCTTTTTCTTTTGCAATTTAATTTTATCCTTGCCCGATTTAATCGACCATTTCGCTTTTTTCTTTGCATTTTTAATCTTTAATGTCTTCTTTTTTCCTACGGTAAGTGACAATTTTTTTACATTAAACTTCACTTTTTTTGCTGCTGCAGCCGGCTCCGCCGGTGAAAGCAGACTAACCGCCATTGCTGCCGTCAATGCAGTAACAAATAACTGATTTCTTTTTCTCTTCATTTTTACAAATCCATCCTCTCTTTCTTTCTATCAAAAATACGTGTGCTAATTAGACAACACATATATTTTGGTCATTCGAATTCCATAAAAGAATCGCTCTTTTACAAGATACGGTGTGGCTTTTTTGGCATAAACACCGCTTGCATCTGCCTCTTCCATCTCCACTGATTTGAGAACATATTTTTTACTATTATACATCGTATCTTTATCCTGCAAATCATCTTTTCGAAAAGCATTTAAACTTACTCTCTCATCTGAGTAATAATCATAATTTCCCGCATACGAATAACTTCCTGCCAAATCGGTAAGCGACTCATCACGATAATAATAGCAGCGAATCCTCATACTTCTCATATGAAATGTACAGGTTCCGGTAGCAGTAAATGTTTTGTCAATTACTTTATCTTTATATGTAATTGTGAAAGCCTGCTGCTTGTCAAATAATTTTTCATTATATCCGGTAATTTCATATTTGGTAATTTCCTGTTTGGTTCCATCTGCCATCAAAACCTGAACGGTAAGTGCTCCATCCGAAAAATCTTCTTCTGTATAACACTCATCTTTTGTCGGCCATGAATAGGTCAGAGATTTCGTATAATTGTTAATTGTATAAGAAATCCGGCACTCTGCTCCACCGCTTGAAATTGTCATGTTATGCTTTCCAACAGAGTTATTGTTCAACCCGCGAACCACATAAGCTCCTTTAGCCAGCCGGCTCGTTTTCCCGGACTCATATTTGGCAGTCACCTTCATACCATCCATGGAAATATCTTTACCATAAAGAAGATTGTCCTTTTCACTCCACTCGCAGGAAAGGGAAATAATACGGTCTGTCTCCTCAGGCTTCTCCGTGTTTTTCGGATTATCATCCGGCTCTGCGGAAGGTTTCGGCGTTTGTGTCGCCTTGGCATCATCTACCGTTTCTTCCGGCTGCTGTCCTCCATCACCTTCTGTCACCTGTTGATCCGGCAAATCCGGCACACCACTTCCGCCGTCTTTTCCCCCGGGAACAGACTCATCCCCCGTTCCATCCGTTTGCTTTTTATCTGCCTTTGATGTATTTTGTTTTTTTATGGAATTATCTTTTTTCTCCTGACGCTTCCACTGCTTTTTCGGCTCTTTTCTTGTCTTGGATTCTGCATCCTCTTCCTTTGACGCCTGACGGTTCGCATCTGCTGCTTTTATTTCTTTCGCCAGACTTTTTTTGTCATACTCATACAGATGCGGTGTCCGCTCCCAATTTGCCAAGCCGGCATAAATAAGCATCCCGGTAATAAAGAGCGCTGCAAACAGTAAAACCGACTCTTTTTTTCTTCTTTTCAATCGATACCCTCTTCTCATACAGTCTAATACAATTATATTACAGTATTTATATAGAAAATTATAGGCAAATATGTGGCAGATTTTCTTTTACTAATCTCTTTTGAATAATTTCCTCCTTTGCAGCAAACACTAACGAAAAGCAACCGCAAAGGAGGTATTTTTATGGAAGATGATTCGGTTAAATTATTACGGGAATGCAATGCCGGCATCAAAATGGGCATTTCCTCAATTGATGATGTTATGAACCATGTGCAAAACGATGGCCTGCGCGGTGTCCTCAAAGACAGCCACGACATTCACTGCCGTCTCGGCGACGACACTCACAAAATGCTAATCAATTACCATGATGAGGGCAAAGAACCTGCTCCGATGGCAAAAGCAATGGCAAAAATGAAAAGCAATTTCAAAACCATGGGCGAAAACCCGGACTGCGGTATTGCCAGCTTGATTACCGATGGCTGCAACATGGGAATCAAATCCCTGTACCGCTACTTAAACCAGTACCCGGCTGCTGATGATAAAGTAAAACATCTCACACAAGAAATTATCGACACCGAAGAAAAATTGCAGCAATCCATGCGGCCGTATTTGTAAAGGAAAAAGAAGGGGCTATAAATCAATTCGAAGCTTTTATAGTTTCTTCTTTTTTTCATATATTCCCATTTGTCATCTAAGCACAAATATATAAATACCAGGAATAATTCCACCCAAAATCATCGATACTAAAAAACTATATAAATAGTGTTTTCGTTTATATAAGAAAAATAATAGGGGTACAAAAACCATGGAATATAAAATGCAGCCTAGTAATCCATATATGCGCATCGACTCCCCTTCAGCGACATAGTCTAATGAACCTGGTTCTTCCATAAAGTTTCCTAGCGTTAATATACTATACCCCAGCCAAAAGAAACTAACTGTTCCCCAGGCTAAGCCTAGTACTATAATTATAATTTGTTTCATAATTTCTTCTCGCAATCGTCTTTCAATATCATTATTTATTTACATTTACTACAACAAGATTTTCCATGAGCCACCATTATCCGGTCCTATACGGTCTATAATATTATGTTCCTTTAGCTCGGATATATATCTGGCAATTGTTCTATCTGTCACATCCAACTCGATTCTCATTTCACCAATGGATACTTTGGGATTATCTGAAATCATTTTTACAATTTCAAATGCTCTAGCAGCTTTTTTCTTTGAGTAGCTTGGTATACACTCTCGAATTCGTTTTTCTGAAATGTCTATGACATTTTCTATGACATTTTCTATGACATTTTTGTCTTCTTCCAAAAACGTCGGATGAATCGGAATCCTAATCCTCATAGCTCGTCTATCTTCATCCGTAAAGAATTCTGCCCGTGGAGAACCGTTCTTTTCCAGTTCTTCTTGTATTGTCGGAATACCGGAGGAATGACCTTCTGACAAATCCAACTCTTTCAAAAATTCTCCCAATCTTCTGTTACGATAGTGTCTTGAAACAAATCTTTTACCTTCTGCTATCGTCTTTTCGGAAATGGACCGGTCGATTCCGGGGAAATTCATAATATTAATGCAATCCGGCTCTATCTCTATTGTAACAGGCTCACAAGACATATAATCTCTGTGGTAAAAAGCATTAACAACAGCCTCCTCAATTGCCTGATACGGATAATTCATAATCCGCAAAGCTTCCATTTGATTTGGAACCTTGATTACTTTTTCTCGTATAAAAAGATTTCTAAATCGTTCCATTGTTGCCTGAATCATCTGTGGTACGGAACCTGTAATATTAGGAAAATCCTCGCTTACACTTGGATTTTCTATACTCCCCTGCGGAAATGACGTCATCTGAACATAGGTGTATGGGAAAAAACGGTCCGGATGCTCACAAAACATCATGATTGCCACATTTTGAATATAACGTAGTTCCGGCGGTCCTACCAGTAACTGCATATCTTCTAATATCTCCTCTACACCCCGTTCTTTAACTTGTTTTGCTAATTTACTACCTGTTTTTCTCAAATGATCTTCCAAAAGGACAGGTGAAATGTCATCAAAAATAGCCTTATGATTCGCTCTGCAATCATAAGGAGTCTGGTCTGACATATTAATCAATTCCCTTTCCTGCTCAGCATTTGCCTTAACAGAACTGGTTAGATAACGAATATAATAATTATACTTCTTGTCTTTTTTACCGGTAACATGTTCTGGTGATTTGTAAGGACGCTGCTGTCCGGTTCTCGCCACAATAACAAGAATCCATTTTCCATCAACTTCTAGCGGAATCACTTTGGGAAAATATGGTGGAGAAATCATATTGTTGTAACTGAGCATTTCTTTTTGAATTTCATCCAACATGTACTCCAGAATTCCTTTTACCGGACGTACTGCTATTCCATTTTTCTCTTCAACACCGACAACAATATATCCACCACCATCATTGTTGTAATCATTTGCAAATGCACAAACACTATGATAGATGTCATCCGGGTTCCATCCTGCTTTAAACTCTATGCGGTCTGATTCAATTTTTCTTTTGTTTAACAAATCTTCTACGCTTATTTCAAGTTCCATAGTGCCCTCACTTTCCCTTTACCGGTTTTCCTATAAAATCTCTACAATTTCAATCTGGAAATTTAACTCTTTGCCAGCCATCTCATGGTTCGCATCAAATGTTATCGTGCTTTCATCTTTGGCTGTAACTTTTACCGGGAACGGCTGTCCGTACATATTTTGAAGATATACCTGCTGTCCGGCCTCCAACGTCTCCGCTCCCGGCATCTTATCGATTTCCACTGTAAATATCGCATCGGGGTCTACTTCGCCATACGCTTCCGATGGTTCCAAATGAACATCCGCAATCTGTCCAACTTCCATATTTGCCACTGCTTTATCAAATCCTAAAATCATCATTCCCGCACCGCAAACGAACTCCAACGGCTCACCACGGTCGTAGGAAGAATCAAACTGAGTTCCATCATTAAATGTACCTTTGTAATGTACCCTCATCGTCTTTCCGACATTCTTGCCCTCAAAAGGCGGTTTACTGTGACAGCCGCCACAGCCGCCCCCACATGCAGAACCACATCCGCCATCTTCGTGTCCGCCGCAGGAACCTTCTTCACCGTGATGATCACAATTGGCACCAGTAGAAGTAAGTTCCCCTTTGATATATTTTTCTACTGCCTCATCTGCCTGTCCACTGACACCGGCAAACAGCTCAATTCCCTGTTCTGTGAGCGCTGCTTGCGCACCCTCGCCAATGCCTCCGCAAATCACTGTAGAAACCGCCTGTTCATGCAAAAAATCTGCCAGAGCACTGTGACCTTGTCCATTTGTTTCTACAATTTCAGATGACACAACTTTACCATCCTCTATTTCACACACTTTGAATTGTTTGGTATGACCAAAGTGCTGAAAAACTTCTCCATTTTCATAAGCTGCTGCTACTTTCATTTTTTGTCCTCCAATTTTACATTTTGCCCTTGCCGTTCGGAAAGGGTTTCTCTCATCTTTACATGAATTGAGGGTTTTGTCAATGGGGAAGGGCCTATGTGTCAAGCCTCACATCGCCTTTGCAATCTTATCCACCAAGGTTACATCCGCAGGTAACCAATCAACCGAATCCAACTGTGCCCTTGAAAGCCACTTTGCGTCCTCATGTTCATTTAATACAACATGCTCCGACTGCAATTCACACCAAAAGCAGTCCATTGATAAATGAAAATCCGGATAATCAAATTCAATCGTACCAATCAAATCCCCCACAATAATATCTGCATCTAATTCTTCTTTTATCTCACGAATCAATGCCTTCTGCGGAGTTTCACCTACTTCAATTTTTCCGCCGGGGAACTCCCATCCACCTTCAAATTCACCATATCCTCTTTGCGTTGCAAAAATTTGTTTGCTGCCATTTTGTTTTCTTTGAATAACCGCTGCAACTACTCTTATTATTTTCATTCCTAATTCTCCTTAATTGTGCTCTGTAAATAACATAACAAATCATCCCTCACTGGGTGATGCATTTTCACAACCACTTTACAAATTTTCTTTAAAATGCCTTTGTTATCTTCTTTTTGGTCTTCCTTAACATCTAAAATATCAAATGTACCCATATAATAAAAATTAGATTCTGCATCGCTTTTTTTTACCAGCAAATGTTTTCTAGGTGCTGTTGTCACCTCTTTCATATAGTTACTTTCAATACCCATTCCGATTTTAGAATCCCATCTAAAAATCATGTTGTCCTCAAACGCATCTGCGTAATCCGGTTTGCCATCCACATAATTACGCTCATCATCTGATTTTTCTTTATGATACGTAACAAATATAAAAACATCATCCACAATTCGCTTCATTCCAAACATAACCGAAGATAAATCTTTTCCGCAATTCATTAGCAAACTCACGTCTCTTCTCGAATACTTTTCATACAAAACAAATGGAGACTCTATCTCATCCGTTTTCATAAATTTATCTTCGTATCGTGTAAGACCCACTCGAATAATATCCTCCACCATTTGCCTAAACTCATCATGTCTTAAACGCTCCTCATAACAAAGCATTCTTGTAATAAAGTTATTATGGTCATTCGATATAACTTCAATATTCTTGTATTTTTGATACTCATTATCATTACTTACAAATTTCCCCTGCAACACATCTATTGCATAATCAACTTGATTATTTGTAATGTTTCTATCATACTTTTCATTTACAAACCGTTTAAAATCATTTATGGAAATACTTTTTTGTTCTAATAACAAACGCAAGATTTCCAATTCTTCCGGTCGCACTCCACTTAAAATAGTTTTCGACAAATATTCTATAATCATTTTTTCTTCTGCTGACAAGGTGCAACTATAGTTCGTTTTTTCTACACTTTCAAGAAACTGAAAATATGTCTTGTATTCCTTAATTATGACTAACGGGTCCACTTCGTTATGAATATAAAAATCATACAAACTAGGAATTCTTCCTAATCTATTTTTTAATGACACATAACTTTCTTTGATAATCGATTTCATTCCTCGAATTTTATCAATTGATTGGAATATTTTATTCTTCGCAATCTCATCAAAATGAATTGTCGAGGCTCCCGGAATTGTTCGGTTTCCGCTTATGACATACTTTCGAATCGTATCTGGATTATAGGAACGATCTCCCGATAAAGCTACCGGAATCATAAAATTATTGTTGTAATTTCCAATAAAATCAAGAATAACGACATATTCTTTGCCCGCCGCCTTACGAAGTCCTCTTCCTAATTGCTGAATAAATACAATCGGAGATTGTGTAGGTCTTAACATAATAACCTGATTGACTTCAACAATGTCAACACCTTCATTTAATATATCCACCGAAAAAATATAATCCAATGGTTCTTTGTCTGTTGCATTTTCCTCATCCATCGCCAAACGCTCAAACGCATTTTGCCGGATTTCCTCTGAATCATCTCCACTAAGTGCAACTGTTCGGTACCCTAACTCATTAAATTTTGCCGATAATTGTTGACACTCTTGTTTGCGGCTACAGAAAACTAAGCCCTTTACACGCTCACCACTGTAACCATAATAATTTGCCTGTTTCAAAATATGTTCCACACGTTCATCGCAAACCAACTTATTAAACTCTTCGTGGGACAAATTCTTTGATTTCGTATCCTGAACAACGGATAAATCCGTAATTCCAAAATAGTGAAAAGGACACAATAATTCTTCTTCCATTGCTTGCTGCAAACGAATCTCGTATGCAATCTGATGGTTAAATATTTCATATATATTGTCATCTGAATCCGTTCTCTTATCTGGCGTTGCCGTCATTCCCAAAAACAGTCGCGGCGTAAAATAATTCATCACTTTTTGATATGTATTAGCGGAACTATGATGTGCTTCATCTAAAATAATACAATCAAAATCATCCACTTTATACCGCTGCAAATGCGCATCCTTATTTAACGTCTCTACAGTCGCAAACACATAATCTTTATCATATTCATAATAACCGGCACCAACCAATCCCATCGAAACCGAGTTACCAAACACTCTCTGATAAGACTTCTTCGCCTGGACTGCCAAAGACGCTCTATGCACAATAAATAAGACACGTTTAAATCCAAGTTCACGCATAGCAAAAGCAGAAGCATACGTTTTTCCTGTTCCCGTAGCACTAATTAATAACGCACGTTTCTCATCTTTTTTCAAAATATTTTTAAGATTCGTAATAAACCGAACCTGCATACTATTTGGTTTTAATTTGTATCTTTCAAGAGAGGTGACATTTCGCTCTGTTGCAATTTTTCTTTGTTCTTTTATAATATCATATCTCTGCTTATATTCTTCATAAAAAACATCATAATCAAGCGCATACTCTGAATTCCATAACTCATCAAATTCTTTCAGAATATCCTCAGCCACTTCTCCCTGCGAAGTAGAAACTAACTTTGTATTCCATTCACGATTTGTCGTAAGTGCAGCACTCGTCATGTTGGAACTGCCAATAATAATACGATATACTTCTTCCTCTTTAAAAATATATCCCTTCGTATGAAAACCATTTTTCGCCGAATTTGTGTCATACATTTTAAGCCGAATATTTTTTAAAGAATTCAATTTTTCTAATGCCTGCGGCTCGCTAAAATCAAGATAATTAGAGGTTAAAATCTCACCTGGGATTTCTCTTTTCTCTAATTCTTTTAATGTCTGGAGCAGCGGCGTCACCCCTCCCAACGTAATAAACGCAACACTGATTTGGAATTTGTCACATTTTAAAAGTTCATCCTCAATGACCGATAAAACCTTTTTTCCCTCATTGTGGTTATTTGAAACAAAGTTTGGTTTATATAATAATTCGGATGCCGTGTTCCCATTTACATATGCTGTTTCCAAGCCATCTCGAATTAATTGTATTTTTTCCCTTTGCATAACTTGTCCTCCGTTTCAAATAATCCTTTATCAACATTGTAAACATCTTATGGTTTAATTGCAAGGGGGAGATGAAAGAGTTTCTCTAGTTCGTAGGATTGCTAGTGGATTCTTGTGTTTAATAGAAAGGTGATTTTTTTGTATAACATTCACCGCGTACCCGCATAGCAGGTGGTTAATATCTCGCTCGTTTCACGAGCTCGACTGGGGCATGCCCCAACAAAATAAGGAGCAACCTTTCGGTTACTCCAAACAAACTCTATTATTCCTTTATTCCAGATACAATATTGGAATCTTTTATCCTATTTTCATTTCCAATATTGACACTATTATCATTAAAAACAATCACGTACAACTGTTTAACTATTTCTTCCTTTTCTTCTTCAGATTTTGAACATACATCTATATCCAAATCATCAAGCAATCCGAATCCCTTTTCCAAAAAACATAAAACATCCAACAATTTATTCTCTATATTTGAAAATACATTTTGAATGCACTGATTTGCAATCTCAACACTTGCTGATGTAATCATCATATATGGATCCTCATTATAATGAGCTATTGCCGGAAAAAAATCAGCATCAATAGGTTTTCCTATCCTATTTTCAGTAGTTGCATACTTCTCTGCAAGTTCTTTCAGTGCTCCAACCCCTTCTCTAAAATAAACTGTTAAAAGCGTATCTTTTAAGTCATCTGGCATTTTTCCAAGTGGTATCGATACATGATTCCAAGTCATATGTGAAGCCATCGAGCCTTTGAAATAAGACCCCATAAGATTTCCACGAACCATTCTATAATCCGGTATTTTCGACTTATCAGAATATCCTGTGATTTCATTACTAATCCATGTATTCAAGTCCTCATTTTCAAATTCCGCTAATAACACTTTTGTCCTTTTCAGAGCAGTAAGAGTATCAACTGTTCCGTTTGCTAAGTCTTTAATTATTTTACTTTTCGGCATTAAAACACCCCCTCTATCAAACTAATAATTTTATCCCAAAATGAAAATAATAATACAATACCAGCAACTAAAGAAATACTAAAACTACATATTACTGGATGCTTTTCATAAAATTTCTTCTTAACATTGGTAATTTCTTTAACTTCTATCTTTTCTGCAATGTTTGTGCCTTTAATTTTATTATTATTTCCTATGTTTATAGACATCCGTTCAATTCCTTTCTTATTTTCAAAACATATTCTGAATCTGTTCAAGAATATATTCATTATTAAACCAGAAGCACTGTTTTGTCATTACATCACCATTAGGCAATTCACTACCATTACTCCTAGGATTTTCTGTATCTGCATATCCGATAGATTTCAAATCATAATACACCAATAATGCATGTGGAAGAATGGAAATAATTTTATTATATTCCTTTGGAGATTTACACAATCTATACTCTTTACGTTTCGAATTTGTATTTCTTATGTCCGAGAAATTATTCAGCATTCAATTCTCTCCCCTCTTAGTCAATATCAGAGTTCCATCTTTCTTTTGGTCTTTTACAAATTCAACACCTTTACGAATGATATCTCTTATATCTTTCCATCCCTTGCATTATCAAGAAAAACTTCTGCCTCACTTAAACGCAAATCCCAATGTTTTTGCAGCATTGCGATTATCGTATCATCATTAACACCTGCTTCAATCATAGAAATAGTTGCCTTTTCAATTCCTACAATTCTCTCCTCAAACTCGGCATCGCTAATTCTTTCATTTGCTTTCCCACGAATGTCATCTAACAATTCGTAGCCAAAGTCCCGCATTGATTCTTTAAATATTTTTGACATACAATCCTCCTTATTCTTCAACCGGCGGGGTAGGTGGCATTACTTTTGTTAATACTGCCTTTAATTCCTCTACTGTTTCTGCTGCAACCCATTCAGGCATACCAACTTTCCATACTAAACTGGTTCCACTAAACTCACCAGCTAATGCCATCTTATTCAATGTAGCTAAATCAAATGGTCCCGTCGCTTGTCCATCAACTGCCACATTATACAACACCTGTGGAAGCGGTGGCGGAGTAGTGCCTGCTTGTATCGGTTGGTTAATTCCTGACATCATACTATTCATAGAACCTGCTATATTTTGACCAACTGCCCCTCCAACTGCCATACTCGCCATCATTGTAGCCATATTAAATCCGTTTCCACCACCAGACAAATCCACATCTCCTGCTCCATTACTCCCCATCTGTCCTAATGCATTTGCTCCCGCAACACCAACTTCAGCTTGTTTCTCAACTTGAAATGCACCAAGATTAGCAGATTCTGTTTGCTTATGCTGTGCATACTGTGCTTCTTCTCTTTGGATTCTAAGTACTTCTTCGTAGTTTTCAACATCGATTCTTTGTCTATCTGCAATATCTTTAACCTTGGCTGCGGTTTCAGCTTTGATTGTTGCACTTGTAACATCCTTAGTTACGCTCATCAACTCTCTGTAACCTTCACTAGATTTATCAATTTCAATTACACCAATATCGATGCCAGATACTTTTACTCCAAAATCTTCTGATAATCTCGCACCTAATTCAAATTCTATAACATCGTTTATCTGTGCTGTTTTAGTTTCGATTTGAACCAAAGGAATATTATGCTGTGCAGGAATATTGGCAACCACATCCTTCACATATCTTGTTACTGCATCTCTAATCTGTCTTTTAAAGTCATCTAAGTCAAAAGTACTCAACCTATGTAACTTGATAAATTCTTTACAATCATTAATACAGAAACTAATGGTTCCTCTCACCGCAACTGGAACACCAAAATCCATAAATCTCGGATCGTACACATCAAAAAAAGGAACACCGAATTTCACCTGAATAATTCTTGCAAGATTAATAAAATATACTTCAGCCTGAAATGGAGTACCGCCATCGTATGCAAGCCCAACAATATTAACCAATACAGGAAAATTCTTTGTCTTAATAGTTTCATCAAAAGGACCTACAATAAAATCCTGCATTGCCCCATTCTTCTGCTTATATACAAAAACAGCCACTTCGCCATCTTTAACACGGAGAGAAGAGCCCCACCGTATCGCATTTTCCCTTTTATTATCACCTTGCCAAACTCCTGACGGACGCCATTTCCAAATCAAATACGAAGGCTCATCGCATCTTATCTCGTCCATGAAACCACCATTCTTTTTTTTGAAAATTCCCATTGTTGTTCCTCCTCTACTTGTTATCAATATCTTCAGATGTCTTTTTATCGTTCATAATAAGATTAAGCTCGTCCATGCCATCCTTTACTGAATCTAATCCAGACTGAACTCCTTCTTTAAATCCTTTCACAAATCCACCTGATTTTGTCTCACTGCTTGACTTATCCTCTTGTAATTTATCTTTTGGGCGTTCAAGCGTCACACCTTTTTTCTCTGCTTCTTCTATTACTTTATCAATCCAATACTCTCTTTCAATCTCCCATTTTCGTTTTGACTCATCATCATATTTCTGATACTCAATAGAATCAGCAATTCGCAAAGCATGTTTATACTCTCCATTATCCAAGGCTCCTTTAACCTGTGTTACAATATTCTCAAGTCGCTCAATTTCTTTTTTCTCATCTTTTGGAGAGGAAATCGCTAGTGACACAATAAGAATTATCCATAATATTGGAATCCAACCAACTAACAATCCCCATTTAATTATTCCCTTTTTCTTCGACTTTCTTATCTCTTCATTGCAACTATCGTATAACGCCTTTATTTCCGTAAAAGTACCATCTGTTGAATAACTTCTTTTTGCCTTCTCGTATACCTGTTGAGCCTTCGAAAACCAAGCAGAATTTATTTCTTTCTCACTCTTTGACACAGAAGCATTTGCCGAATCATAAGTTTCCATATTCATACTTGAAGTTGCTAGAATCATAAATTCAAGCATATCTTCCTTTGAATTAGGAACCGAAAAACTCTTTATCAAACTAATTTTTTGTTTATCCGTTTTTGATATTCTTGTTTGTGTTTCCACAGTAGCTAATAAACCTCTCGGTTTCTCATATTCTCTTTTTGATTCAATTGCCTCTAACTTTAATGCAAATTCTTTAACAGCACTTGATACCTTTGTTTCTCGAAGTTCATAACCACAGGCTGGACAATTAATTTCAAATGCTTTCAAAATTTCTCCACAACTAGGACATTTATATATTTTCCCCGCAAATTCCTGTTGACGCTTTTCTTCGCTATTAATTAGCCCAATCGGATGTCCACATTTCTGACAGAACTTTGCATTTCTAACAATTTCACTTCCGCAATTAATGCAAAATGCCATATACGCCACCTTCCCTCTATTTGGTACAACACGGATTTGATTTTATAACAATCAGAACGATATCAAAAAGCATCCCATTTCACACAAACCCAATATAAACACGTAGATAAATTCCGTAATTTTTCCATTTATTTATCTATCTTTATCGCATCACAAATGTCTCCAATATTGCAATCCAAATACTCACAAATTCGTAATAATACCGATAGAGCAACTTCTTCATTTTTCCGAAGTTTAGTCATCGTACCTGTTGCAATATTTAAGTCTTTTCTAAAATCAGCTTGTACTATTTCCTTTTCGGCCAGTCTTATCCAAAGTTTTTTGTAACTAATCTTCATTTTACTGAACCTCCACAATTATCAACATACCACCAAGCAATTTACATAGATTATATTCCCATCTTAATAAAATGTCAACACATTTACTTGCATTCGCTTTTGTTTCTTGCAAGAAGTTGCGAATTTCAATCACCCTTATGACATTATAATGGTCTCATAAATTAAGACACTGAACACGTCATTTCTTAATGAATCTGATATACTATAACCAACAAATGAAAGAAGGTACTTATTATGTCCAGATCAAGAAGAAATTTCAGTGCTGAATTTAAAACCAACCTCGTACTCCAGCTGCTTAAAGAAGAAAAAGAACTTAATGTCCTTGCTGTTGAAAACGATATTCAACCAAATCTCCTCCGCAACTGGAAGAAGGAATTCCTTACAAATGCTTCTCTTGCTTTTGATAACAAGAGGGAAGACAATCTCCGGGAAAAACTTGCTGAAGAACGCAAGGAAAAAGTTGAATACGCCAAAAAGGTCGGTCAACTTACTATGCAGGTTGACTGGCTCAAAAAAAAATCTGAAGAAGTTGTCGGACCTGACTACGAGAGTAAATTTAGTCTGAAATCTTTCGACGACTAAAGAATTGCCAGTTTCTACCGGTGCAAAGTTGCTTGGAATCAATTGTACCAGCGTATATTATGGCGGCATCCCCGTTTCAGAGGAAAAGTCTATCATTGACCATCTGCATACGAATAATCCTACCTGGGGAGCCCGTCAGATGTCCGCTCAACTTAAACTGCGAGGTAAACTTCGAGGATATCAGGTTGGACGCCGTAAAACAGGCAGATATATGCGTGAAATGGACATTACACCGATTTATCCAAAGATGAATCTGTCTAAGCGCATGAAGCAGGCAAAAGTCTGTCCGTATTTGCTTCGTAACGCAGTCATAGACCGTCCCAATCAGGCATGGTCGATTGACATTACATACCTTCCAATGAAGCATGGATTTCTTTACCTGACAGCCATTATCGACTGGTACAGCCGTTGTATCGTTGGCTGGGAGGTTGATGATACTCTGGATACCACCATGGCTATCAACGCCTGTAAAAAAGCCTTTAAAGTAGCCAAGCCGTTAATCATCAACTCGGATCAGGGCAGCCAGTTTACCAGTGACAAATACATCGACTTTATTCGTAACAACGGAATCCGGCAAAGCATGGATGGCAAAAGTCGATGGGCAGATAATATCATGATCGAACGCTGGTTCCGCAGCTTCAAGTATGAGGAAGCATATCTCACGGAGTATGCTAATCTCAAGGAAGCAA